>ENA-UOJL01001214-UOJL01001214.1-human-gut-metagenome-genome-assembly--contig:-P47-NODE-1214-length-29566-cov-5.131239_pt1 | contig 29566 bp, 30 predicted proteins | sample MGYA00242347_ERZ723894 | MGnify/ENA metagenome assembly ERZ723894
ATTGAATAAGGTGCCTTTCTATCGGCTGGCCCGGCTTATCGGTGCGCTTGTCAGCTACTACTACGTTTTCGTATAAATGGAACTTTTGCGTACTATGTATTGTAATTGAACGTTGTAATATTGTCTTTTGTTTCAGCATAAAAGATGCGAGGTCTATACATTGTTGAGCATTCCAATAGCTTGAGCGTGATTCCCTATATATTTTTCTGCCTATTAAATTAACATTAGTTGGACTGGAAAGGTCATAATTAGTTGCGCGGCCATATATTGCATTCGATGTTAAATCTTCCCCTATAATTATAATGTCATTATAGGTTTCTGCGTTTTGAATCGATTCATCTACACCGCAAAAAGTAGAATTGTCAGGCGAAAATGTCCACAATATAGGCTTGTTAACGTCTGATATATCATCTTGCGAGGGGTCAACACGTAATGACCCGTTTTGGTCGTAACCTATTAATCCTGTAATTATTGTGTTAAGCTCAGTTATTACGTCCGCGATGGTTCCGCTATCCGAATCTACAAGTATATCATACGGAACATCTCTCATATTAACTGTTCCGCCTGCGGCAATAGGGTACGTTTTATCATTGTACCAAGCCGTAAATGTCGGTAATACATTATCTATCTGAAGGTTCGAGGGGGCGTCATTGCTAAAATCTATTTTTGACAAAGTGAGTAGAGATGACATTGCGTCAAATACATCCGTCCCCTCGTCAACTTGATATCCTTCTTCAAGCTGCCCGAATAAAGAGCCGTCAAGATAAGACCATTTATCTACAAGAGAGTACGTCGCTGTTCTTTCCGTAGGCATAAAGGTTGAGGATGGATTATCTGCATAAAAAACTCCTTGCGGCAAATAAAATTCCGAGCCATCAGGCAATATCATCCCCATAGATAGCCGCATCCGTTGCCCGAACCACAATTTATTTACTGCATACTCAAACGCGCCGTCAAGGTTCGACAGCATGACGCTCGCTTTTCGCCGCTGTCCGTTTTGCAGCGTGACGCTCAGCGAGCCCTGCTGAATGAACGCGCGGGAGTCATACTTATTGTTGTATCCGGACTTGTACGTATTGTCCAGGGCGAACGCCACGGAATTGTCGGGCTGCAGAAATTCCAGCTTTGTTAATTTTTTAAACGGCGAGGTCAACGCCGCCAAATAATCCTGAAAAGCCATAGTTATCCCTCCAGTGTCCATGCCGCGGAATCCTGATACTGTATTATGGCCAGCCCCCGCGCGTCTCCTATCTCTTCCCACGGAATACTGACGGTCACTTCCAACGGTTGCGTCTTATCGTTTATCTGCTGCGTAATCGGTCCCGCTACGGTTATCATGTATACGTTGCCTTTCATGTCTTTCAGAAACAGTGTGTCAGAGGTCTGAGACAGCGCGTACAGCTCGTCCATCTGCTCGGCAGTGTCTTGATATACCCCGTCCTTGGGTATGCTTAAAAGAGCCGACAGCGTGCCTGAACGGCCCATCTGCGTCGTGGGCTGCTTGATACGGTAGGGAGTAAAGTTGGTCAGGAACGACGGGGAGTTGTTATTAGACACGCTGCTTGTGTTAAGATTTGCTGCAAAGCGCCATGTCCTGAGCACATGATAAACGTTGGGGTTGTCGTCGTCCTGCCTCGCCTCTATAAGCGTATAGCCGTTAAACTGATAAGATACGGGCGCGGAGCTTACCGCCGCGGAGAATATATTGTCCGTTACGTAGTACATTTGGTATGTGTACTGCGTACGGCTTGCTACGCCGTAATCTTTAAGGTAAGTGTTCGTAGTCGGTACTATGCCGAGCAGTATTGTTTCGTTGTCCGATATCCTGTACAGCGCGTTTGATATGCCCCCTGACGGGCTGATAGTTCCTGCCTGGAATCCGTCTAAAAAACGAGCTAAAAACAAGGTGTCCGCGTCATACGTCGGGTCTTGCAGCCCAAACTCATGAGCAATGTCCGAGGTAATATACAGATATTTGCATTGCTGAAATCCGAACAGCTGCACCTGCGTTATTGTCGGCAGCGTGCCCGTAAACGGCACACTGTACGAATAAATTATGTTTTCTCTCTCAAGGTTCATGTACTGTACGGTCGCTTCGGTCGGGCGCAAAATAAACGTAGCGTAATACGCGCCTGCATATGCCGGAAAAGACGCCGCAAGTTCATTCGCAAGATAGAGGGCGAAACTTTCGCCGACATATCTTAGGGCTATTGCTCCGCCGTTAATGCTCAGTATATTATAATCCCTGTCAGCTACGCTGAAATACTGGCCGTATTCGGGGATATTCCCGCCCGCTATCATTACGCCGCCGCCGGCGCGCGCGGTTTCTATCCGGCCTGTGAATGGGTCAAGATTATTGCCTGAATATATGCGCTCCGACGCGTCCGCGTCGCCGTCGGAGTTGATGTCGTACAGGAGTATGAAGCTTTCTATATCGTAAGGATATGTGGGCGTATTGCTGTATTGTCCGCCGACGAGCAGTTTTTCTGCGTTGTCGAGGGTAAAATACTGTACGGACACTACCGACGGGTTATTGCCGGGCAGGTTGGGTAGTTCCTGCTGCAAATACCAGCGGAAAGCGTTGCAATAAAATATCTGCGCGCCCCACGCATAGCCGCAAGTAAGGTGATAACCGTCGGAGGAGAACGCCGCGTCCATAAAATTCGCATAGACGGGGTCGAACGTTTGCGACAGCGAGACAGAGGACGCCGTGACGAACCATATTCCGCAGTCGTCGCCTGCCCCCAATATGCATTGATTTTGCACGGAGTTGACCGCAACGCAGTCTACGGGCGAGGAAAGCGGCGCGCCGTTACGCGTAAAATCCGAAATATATGTAATATTATCGTCGTTAAGCGAGTAGTATTTGGCGTACCCGCCGAATTGGCCGCCGACAATAAAGTTGTTTCCGTCGCCTGTAAACGCAGCGCACAGGGCTATGCCGTCGAGGTAATGGGCCGCGCCGTTCTGAGACGGTATATCCTCCAGCCATGTGACGGTATCTCCCGCCACTGAATATATTTTTGCATAATTCGCAAATGCTCCGCACAGTATCAGCCGTGAGCCGTCGGGAGAGAACGCCGCGCCGAAAACCGCGCCGTCGAGCGGAGCCGTCGAGCTTGACAGTATATCCTGCAGATACGTCATGCGCCCGTTGGAGATAGAGTACAGCTTGGCGTAGCCGTCAAAGGTTCCGCCGACTACCGCCAGCGTGCCCGCGGGATTAATCGCCGCGCAAAGGACCTCTCCGTTCAGCTGAGAGTTCTGCGCGTTTGAACCCACATTGCTTCCATACATGGCGTTCTGCGGCGCAAGGCCGCTCCATGCCAGCGTATACGGCGGCTCAAAGGACATGTCCGAGCCGTCTACGGTATCCCAGGTTACATTGTAGCCTTGCAGCAGCTTAAGAGGCATCTTGTTATCGGTATTGATATAATAGCCGTTGACGGCCGAAGCCGTGCCGGGGATGTTTACGGGCTTGCCCCATTGCAGGAGTATTCCTCCGTCTTCCCGGCATGAGACGGACACGTCGCCCGAGGCCGCGGGCTCGTCGTACTCTACGTCGAACGTGACGCTTTGAGCGGCGGAAACGCCGTTTTCGGTCTCTACGGTACATGTAATCGTGTAGTTATTATTCGGCAAAAATCCACTGTACGTATACGACAACACGCCCGTGTTTATCGTGCCCGTATCTTCGAGCACGGCGTCCGTGGTATTATTGGTCAGCGTCCACTTCACGCTGTTTATCGCGTCGCCCTGCGCCTGGCTGTACGAAGCAGTAAAGGTCTGTGTGATTGAGGCTATGGGCGTAGTAAACGTGTTTATCGTGAGCGACGGCGCGGTACGGGTGAGGAACACCTGCGGGGAATACTGCGATATTACCATTGGGGTAGAGCCCGCGTTATATCTCTGCGTTATGGCCAGCTTGTATTCGCCGCCGTCGGTAAGGCCCCAGCTGCCCCACGTAGAGCCGGGAGCGTATGTAAACATTGCGACGTTGCCCTTCGCGTCCGTGCCGTAGAACGGGCAGCCCGTCGTAATGTTACTTTCCGAATGTATGACGGTGGAATCATTATCGTTGCGATAAACAGTAAAGCTGTAGCCGAGCATGGCGGACGTGCCGTTGACCTGCCACGATATGCGTATCGGGTCTGCCGCCGCCACGGTGGATTCGCCCGCGCCCGCGAATACGGAGGGCGTGATATTTGAGGGTTGATAAAGAGCCATAATATTTACCTCCTTAAAAGTTTGAGCCCGAAAGGAACGCCGCGCTGCTCAGCAGCTCCGCTACGGTGTAGTTTTCCGCGACTTCCTTGGATATCTGCATGCCGTTGATGGTGTACTGCGGCCCGTTGTTCTGCGTGGTCGGCCCGCCTCGATTGAGGAACGTGATGTCCTTGAGGACATCGGTAGCTGTTACCATTTCCCGCGGGTGGGCGAAAATGAAGCCGAGGTTTTCCACCGCCTCCCTGAATTGCGCCGTCGTTACGGGTTCGAGCATTTTTTTAGTCAGCTCAGGCCCCAGCACCGCCTCCGCGTTGCCCGTGGCCTTTATCCCGCCCGTGCCGTACAGTATCCCGCCGTTGTCGTAAGTTAATAAATCAGGAGCATCGGACAATACATTGAGTATATTATTAATTTTATTACGAAAGAAACCCTCGCTATCATCAGTATATTTTTGATATTTTTCTAATGTTTGCACTACATAATCCTGATAATTAGCATATGAATCCCAGTTTTTTTTCGCAAATTCGGCTTGAGTTAAAAGGACGTTTCTTTTTGTTCCGTCTGAGAGGATTAAGTCAAATTGTTCGTTCCAATAATCCAATTGCTGCGCCGTATGCAGCCATGCGGGGTCGGTTGTGTTGGTTATCCAGTCTTCCCATTTCGCGAATTGAGCCTTTATATCGTCGTAATTTTTATATTGACTAAGGTCATATATGCTTCTATTCTCCGAAGACGTACCCTTGCCCGGGGGAGCGACGTTCATTTCGGCTGCCAATGAACTTCCGGATAATCCGGAGTTTGCAAGTCCTTGATTGAGAGGTGACGGAGTTTTGTTACCCGCCGGATTTGTTACAGAAGAGGTGGTCGTATCTTCTATAGCTCCCGAGACAAGACCTCTAATCTTGTTTATCATGCTGTCGGATAAACCTAATGCACGATATTTTTCAAGCGTCTCGTCAATTATTTCCTGCGTCGGCTTGCCGTCTCCCGCCGCCTCCATGATATCGTCTATTACCCTCATGGCGAGGTAGGCCTGGAGATTCTCCTGCGCGGTGTTTAAGGCCTGAACCTGGGACGAAACCTTTGAACCGTCGAAATATCCCGATTCAATGGCTTTAGACATAGCGGTATTGAGGTTGTCCGCCCACTCGAACAGCGCCCCGTCTCCCGATTTTTGCAGATATTTATCCAGTATGCCTTTTATTCCGCCCGACGTGGCGTTGCCTGAGGTTATTAGCTCTCTGATTTCCGCCACGGCCTCGTTTTTAAGGTATTCGGTCAAAGAATCTACGGAGCTTGTCGTTGCGTCGGCCGCGTCCTTTGTCGCGTCGTTTATCTCGCGCACTAAGCCGTCGCCCCACGAGTTCAGCTCTCCCGAACCGCTCAGAGACAGCCATTTGTCAAGTATTTGCCTTATAGCGCCCTCGTTGGCGGAGCCGTCCTTAATAGAGTTCTGTATCTCTTCCCATGCCCGGGACTTCAGATATTCGTCCAGCGAGGCCTCGGCCTCGTCGAGGCTGTTTTGAGCGTCCTCCACCTCGTGACGGTCGGCCTGCCACTCCCAGTTGCCCGTTCGGCCGTTGTATACGCGCACGGTCCTCTGATTTTTCGCGTTTTCCAAAGCTTCGCGCGCTTCCTCGACGGCCAAAAGCCGCTCCTGCAGCGTCGTCTCCTCTTCCAGCCCGTCTATGTACGCCTGAACACGTTCTATCACCAGGTCGCGGCGTTCCTCCTCGATTTTGAGCAGGTATTCCTCGTACTTCGTCTCGTCCTCGAGCCCGTCGAGATACTCGTCCAGCACGGAATTGAGATAGTCCTTGCGCGCCTGCGCTATGGCTTCGGTAAGGGCCTTTTGAGCTTCCAATACCTTGTTTTGATAGCTTAATTCCTCGTTTACTTCTCCCGTGTCGTTGAGGATGTCGCTGAACTGAGTTTTTACGCCTTCCAGGTTCGCTTTCCATGCCGCTGTGTTTTCTGTTGTCTCTTCGGTATCGTCAACAATGTCTTCTAAAGCTTTAAGTAACTCATCATAAGATTCTTGCGCTTCTATCAATTTGGCGATGGCCAGCCCTTCTTCGCTGGCAAAGTATTCCTCCAATGCTTCAATTTCTGTTGTAGTCTCTTCTATTTTTTTAACATTATTGTCCAGCATTGCATTTGTTTGTTCAAATATGAGTCTATCGTAGTCTTCTAAAGCATTTTTATACAAATCTACAGAATATTTGTGACCCCCGGCATCTTCTACTTCCTCTTCTGCCGCGTCCACGCCGGATTTCGCCTGGGAGAGCTTTCTGCGCAATTCTATTTCCGTTAAATTTTCAAGCTTTTTTGCATATTCTTCAGCAGATAGCCCTGATTTTTCAAATGCGTCCGCCGTCAAACCCAATTCTTGAGCCAACGCCGCGCTTGCCGCGGTAAATTCTTCCGTTCCGACTTCTGCCTCGCGCATGTCGTCGCGCAGCGCCATAAGGTTTTCCGCTTCGTCTTTGGCTGCAAGCCCTGTCTCTATCGCCGCCTGCCTTGCTTCTTCGGCTTTTTGATTTGCGGCCTGCACGGCGTTGACAATCCACGAAATAGCGGTAACGATAAGGCTTACTCCGAGCGTGGCGGCTGCCATTGCGGCCGAGGCTGCGTTAGCCGCCATTTCCGCTCCCGCTGCGGCTGAGCCGAGCGCGTTAAACCCCGTTTTTACAGTTGTAATTAATGTGGGCAACGAAGCCAGCCCTGTGCCGAGATTCTTTATCCCTTTCAGCAGGCCTTCCATCATCGCCTGCGTTTTATTGAAGGTGAATAAAAGAGTAATAGGGAGTAGCGTGGGTCTTATGGTTTGCAGGGCGTTGCCTATGCCGCCTATAGCGTCGATAAAATCAAGCGCGCCCTCGGCGAGGTCAAGCAGCCATTTGCGCACGGCTAAGAGTCCCTGCTCGTCGTTGGCCATGTCCTGCCATTTGGCTATGACCTGGTTTTGACGGGCCTCGAACGTCTCCATGTACTTCGCGTTTTCCTCTATGGAGTAGCCTGCGGAATTAAGGGCTGTCTGCGTTGCCTCGTCCGTTGTGGCTATATTGCTCAGCAGAGCGACGAAATAGTTCTGTCTGAAAACGTTGGCCGTACCCCAAACCGCCGATTGCAGGTCTCCGATGTCTCCGAGTTCCGCTTTCAGCTCTTCGTTCAGGGCCTGTCCTTCTTCGGTGGCAAAGTATTGGTCCAATACGTCAATCTGTTCGGCTGAGAGGTTTGTCATTTCTTCGCTCAGTCCGCGCCATACAGCAAGGATATCGGCCGCACCCATGCGGTACTGTTCCACGATATCACTCATATTTTCGGACAGCGAAGCGTAAACGTCGAGAGCCGAATCTTTTTGAGTATAGAGGATAAGGGAGTTAAGAGCCGTTCCGAGGTTTGCGCCCGAACGTCCCGTGCTTTCCGACAGGGCTGTAACAAGGCCTATGGTCTGCTCCAACGATAGGTTTGCATTGACGGCGGTCGAGCCTACGCGCTGTAATGCGGCGAGCAATTTCTCCGCGCTGACAGGGAACTGGTCGTCGGTTTTGTTGAGCGCGTCTATCGTGCCCATCAGGCGCGAAGCCGACACGTCGAACTGCGTCATTACCGCTATAAGGCCCTCGGACGCCTCGGTAGCGTCCAGCTCTGCGACGTTCATGGCTACAATTCCCGCGCGGGTGGCGTCCAGCGTTTCGTTCCAGGACAAACCCGAACGGGCGAAGGTCTGCGCCAGTTCGTTTACGTCCTCGATTTTAGCTCCGTATTCGTAAGCCACGGCGTAAAGGTCGTCGCCTATTTTTTCCGCGCTTACGTCCTCGTTCAATATCCTTTGTATCGATACTACCATGCTCTCGGTCTGTATAAGCGTCTCGTTCACGCTGTTCCACGCGGCGGCGAGGGTATTCAGTATGGCGGCCGACGCGCGCTGTATAACCTGATGCTTAATCTGCGTGGTCATCAGGTCTTTAAACGACTTATTCTGCTGCTGCGCCGAATCTGTCACGGTCTTATTCGCCCGCGCCTGCGCCTGCGCAGCCTTAGCGTCCGCCTCCCGCGCCTGCGCTTCGGCCTTCAGGGTCTGCGCCTGCTTGAGGGATATCTGTGCCTCGTTTTTCTTTGCCGCCGATACTTTTTTCGTATTTGTGCTCACGCTGTTCAGCGCGCGGGCCAGCGCGTTGAGCTGTTTAGTCAAGTCCTTATTGGGCTGAATCTTATTTAATTCCGTACCTATTCCGCGTATACTCGTTATGAGTTTGTTCAGCTCCGCAGTCGCGTTTTTTGCCTGTAATTCAACGTTTAAGATGATTTTTGCCATTGGCTGAGCCTCCTTGATTTGCAAAAATTGTAGAAAAGTTATATAGTTTTTTATGTTTTACACCCTTGAAATATGCTTAACAGAATGAGATTATTAAAAGAAAAAAGGAAAGAAAACAAAATGAAAAAAATTATATGCTTTAGTTTCATAGTATTTATTACGATAGGGATTACTTCATGCGCTATGGCGCCTTTTAAACCTCTTGTATTAGATGAGCTATGGTATGAAATAGAATATTTTGATTTTGAGAATGCCGATGAAGACGATTGGCGCGAATTGCTTTTATGCGCTTCAGATTTATTAGCTGAAGCCGAAAAGGAATTAGAAGCCGCCGGAGGGCATGAGTACTCTGTAGAAATTTATAAAAATAGTGCAGAACACATGAGAAAATTTCAGGAAGACTATAGAGAGGCAAAAGAAAACGGGGATATAAAAGAAATGCAGCGTAATCAAATCCAAATTTCTGCTTATAAAGAAGATTCTAACAGCGATGAATATAGAGCTGTTGCGCAGCTGATAGCCGTACAGGACCTCTATGCTGAAATACTCGAATATATATACATAAATTATCCTGACATGCTCCAAGAACCTGATTTATTGGATTAATCACTCAAACCTCTCGTCCGCGGCGGCGGTAAGGTCTTGGCCCTCTGCGGTCACGATGTAGCCGAGGGGTTTGAAGCCTGCGATAAAGGCGTTCATAATGCCGCCGCTGAGCTGCTCGGAGACAAACAGGTTCCAAAATGGGCGGGGCGGGGCGTCGGTCTTCCAGTCGTAGGTCGCGTATTGCAGCCGATATATAAGCTCGTCCCCGTGTACGGGGTCGGGCTTTATCGGCCTGTTTGCTTCTTTCTCTTTCTCCTCTTCGCTCATGTTCGCGCTCCAGGAGGCCCAGTTGAGCGCGTCGGACATGCGGCCCGAATGGTAGCCGGTGGGATAATAGCCGAACTGTAAGGTGTTCCCCGAAACGTTCACGCTCATGTTTTGCTCAGAATCGAGCGGAACACCGAATTTGGGATTTTCGCTGCGGCGGGGATATACTTTAGGCGAATATGCGGAGTAGAAATCGTTTGTTATGTGCTTTTTGAGGCTTACAATCATTTCCGAGCCCACGTTCTGCAGGGCGAGGGGCACGGAGGAGGATATCTTCTGCGTCTGCTGCTTAAAATCCTCAGTCAATGTTTCTTCGCCCTGTATTGTAAAACTGAAAAAAGACATAATAGGCGTCTCCTTTTGCATACGGCCCTGCCTCATATGATTTGGGGCAGGGCCGCAGTATAATTAAAAATCAGGCTGTGACGGTTACGTTGCAGACGGCGGTGAGGGTCTCCGAGTCGCTCTTCTGCAGAGTGACGGTGACCTCGGTGTCGCCCTGAGCCACGCCCGTTACCAGGCCGCTCTCCGAGACGGTGGCGGTTCCCGGGGTCTCGGACACATATTCCAGGTCGGTATATGTAGGAGTGAGTACAGAGCCGTTGTCCATGATATATACCACGGGCACCTGCGCCGTGCCGTCTACCGCTACGGATACGCCCGCGCCGTATACGGCCAAAGCCTTAACAGCAGAGGCTGAGCCCGCGCAGGGGACGTACACATAGTAGGCGTAGCCCTCGCCGGTGCTGCTGCAGTCGCTGCAGGCCATTACAGCGCTGTCGGGCGACAGTGCAGTCCAGTCATAGGCCGTAGTGGCGTTGCCCGTCTGATTGGCGGACAGGCCGACGTCGCCGGTAAACTGGGCGCGGGGCACGATAAAGTACACGTAGCCCTGCAGCGTGCCGTTGGACACGGAGTTGTTCTGCTTGGCGTATACGCCAAATTTGAGGCTGATAGTAGCCACGGTGGGGTTGAACATCGTCGGCAGAGCGAGGGCCTCGGACGAGGTAAGCGGTGTGAAATAAATCACGTCGTAGCTCTTGCCGGACGTAGCGACGAAGCCGGACACGGTCTTGGACACCAGGTCTACGCCGTAGTTTGTGCCTATAAAGCTGTCCGAGCCGTGCTCCCTGACGTAGCACCAGCCCTCAGTGTCGGACGCGCTCTGCCCGTAGGCCAAAGCGGGAGTGCGGGTAACGGTGAGAGCCGTGCCCGTAGCCTCTATGGTCTCGCATACGCGGCTGACGGCGTTGTAGCTTATCGAGCCGCCCGAAATGAGAGCTCTCTGCTGCATGGAAAACGCCTGAGACGTGAGAGTACCCGTGATACGCGTGGTATCGGGGATATTGATGAGCAGCGGGTTGCCGAAGCCGCCCGTGACTTCGCCCAAGTTGATGGAGGAAGTTATCGCGCTCTCGGACGCTACGGTATCATAGCCTATGATATTGCCCGTCGCGGGGTCGGTTACGATGGGCTCTACCACGCCTTTGACGAAGAGATTGGGTGAACCTAATGTGATTGCATTCATGGTAATTCTCCTTTGTTATGTTTTTTGTTCAGCTTGTCCCATACGGCTTTGCAGCTCCGAAAGAGCCATTGTGCCGTAGGAATCGTCGGATACATCGTAGCACCATGACGGGAACGGGTTGCCCTTATTGAACTTGACCATGCCCGACATCTCGGCCTGAGCGTAGAGCATGTAGTGCTTGTCGCGGTCTATGGCCCTGCGCAGGAGCTCAAAATCCCTGACCGTCCAGCCGTATATTTCTCTTATCGGCGTATGGGTCAGGTACGCCACGGACGCTATGAGGTCGTCGGTGCTGACCTTGAGGGGTATGCCGGAGCTTTTGAGCCGTTTGAGCTGCTCGCTCGATTCCACAAGGTCTATGTTGTGCGACTCGTCGGGCAGTTCTATCCCGTTCATCTCCGCCAGCAGCGGACGTATCTGCATGGAAAATACATGCGGGGTGATGCGTACGGTGTTTCCGTTTTGAGTTATCGACAAATACTCTATATCAAGCCGGCCGTTCGTCTGCTTCAGCTTAATATTGCGCAATGCTTCGGTTATGTCATAGTCTATCCGCAAAGACATGTACATTAATCTCAGCGCGCACTCGAATAATCCTACCCTTACGCTGCGGGCCTTTACGGCGTCGACCTCGGCGGCCCACAAAGCGGAAAGATAATCCATAAACGCGTACTCAACAGGGAGAGACGCTAAGCGGAAAGACAAGGCCTCCCGACACAGCAGATATTCGTCGTATTGCGCCATTGTGATGGGGTAAAACGTCAATTGGAGCGCTTCTATGGGCTTTCCGCTCCGAATCAAGGTTTTACGGTCCTGCAAAGACTGGGACATTGTGTTTTTTCTCCTTTGCCGGAATATATATCATGCCTCCGTTATTCTTTGTCTTTTTCGGCGGCTCGATATTTCTCGTAACATTCTTTGGCTTCCTGCGAGTTGATGTTTTCCTTGACTATAGGGCAGTAGAACTGGTGTCTGCACATTACCTTGACCGCGTCTTCCAGCTCGGAAACAGCGTCGTCCTTAACCAGCTTTTGGCAAAGTAATATCTGATGTTTTTTGCTCCGTATCGAGTACGGACATACATAGGGTTTGAAACAATCGCTCATTTTTCGTCCTCCGTAATTAATCGTAATTGAGTAAATTTTAATAACCTTGCAACATAACCGATATCCCCGCGCTTGCGCTGCCATGAGATATCCGTATATGCAGAGGCGTGTCGCTTGCTTTGTAGCATGTTATCTGCGCGCTTTTGCCGTCGAGGGATATCTCCGCCCCGTATGCGCTCGGCTCGGGACCGCTGAACGTCCACGCGAGGGGTTTGTCCGTCTCTTCGCCGCCGTCGTAATACGCCGCGTAAAACGTTTCCGTCGCGTTCTGAGAAATCGTATCGCTTACAGGGCTTTTAAACGCCGCGTAAGCGGGGGTATCCGCTTCGTAGACATCTATCATTGCTTCGGCCGTAAGCGACGGATTTTGCACCAAATGTGCCGAAACAGAGGCGTGTCCTGCCGATAACGCCGTGACGGTTCCGTTTTCATCGACGGAAACCGTATCGGGAGAGGACGAAACATAGAGCCAGGTCTGCGGGTTTTCGGCGGTAGGCGACGAGATTTGACCGTTGACGACTAATTGAGGCGTTATAACGCCTTTTTGGCCTGTCGTATATTGCGTATTGCCGGACAGGTTTACGGCAAAAGAATATTTTTTGCCGTTGGCTATTCTGTTGGGCAGGTCGTCGTCCTCTACGGGCTCTTCGACGCGCACGGTAAAGCTCAGCATGTGTTCGCTGTCAAAATCCCCGGTAAATTCTTCGGTAAAATCGGTGTAGCCCGTTATAACATAGGCTTTGCGGCCCAGTATCATACGGGTGTTTTCGCCCAGTTGCTCGGTTATCTCGTTGCGCTGGCACAAAAGGTTGAAATATCCGGCCATGAGCACGAGGTCGAGAGGCCCCTCGTTGCGGTTGGACAGCATGGAGTAGCGGTACATTACCATAGGCTCTTGCAGGATATTCCCGTAAGCGTCGTAGTAACAATACACGGTGTTGCATCTTGCTATGACGCTCTGCGTACCGGGCGAAGAGAGAAGATAGGGGTTTATGGACAGCCACGTGCTGCCCATAGTCACGAGCTTTGCGCCGATAGGGAAATAGTCTACCGTTCTGTCGCTGAACAGTACGCGCTTGAAGTCGTCCATTTTTTTACTGTCCAAAGACGTGACGTTAGAGGTAGACACGTCCGAAAGCCGCACATACGTATCCGTGTATTGATAAAAATCGTCTGTCAGGCCCTGCGCGCTTGCCTGCACGTAATCCGAGGCCAGGTATGAGCGGCGGGCGTAGAACTCGCGGTTCCTGTCGGTCATATACTGCCGCATACGGGTGTGGTACTGCGCGGGCGCGTTGGAATACGCGCCGCTGCCCGCGCCGAAAGCGGCTATATTACTTAAATATTGCTTGCTGTCGCTCATGTTTGCCCCTCCGATTTATTATTCGACTACGGCGTTGCGCACCTCGTAGGTTTCGTCGTCCACGGTTATTTCAGCTTTGGATTTCTTCTTAGTTTTCTTTTTCGCTTCGGCCTCGGCGTCGGCGTAGCCTTTTGCATAAGCTTCGGCCTTGAGCGCGTCCACGGCTTCTTTGGTAAGCACAAGCAGATTGTTCATGTTCAGTCCTCCTTGACTTAAAAAATATGTATATTGTTGTTTATGCCGTCCGTCGGCATATTATAGGTTTCGGGGATGTTTCTGTCCGCCGACGCGGCCACTTCCAGCGCGATTGTCAGTTCGCGCCCTATATTGGTGCTGCCGTCGAACACGGCGTTGCTGCCGCAGTCGGGATGTTTGAGCTTGGAAAAGAAAAATGTGCCTATCCCCGCCATATTCACGCCGTGCAGAGACTCTATAAGGGCCTGCTCTATGGCGAACACGCGGCTGTATGCGTCGGTTTTGGTGTTCAGCTCGTAGGTATAATGCGTCCAAATATAGAAAGAGACGCTCAGCGATATTTTAATTTCTTCGTTGCTCGGCACGGTGCGGCCCATATAGACGTGTATGCGGGTCTGCGCTATATCCTGAGACTGTTTGACGTATATCTGCGGGATAAGCCTGTAGCCCTTGTCCGTGGGCGGGTCTTCGGGCCGCTCGGGGTCGAACAGCACGCTCATCTTCTGCTGAACCGTGGGCAACGCCTCTCCGAGCGGGTTTTCTCCGTCGTAATACAGGTATTTCCACAGCCGCGCGCGGGGATAACTGTTGTCGTCCGCGGGCGTATATCCAGCAGATGGCGCATCAAGCAGATAGTCGCATATCTTTTTTGGTATGTCTATCGATTCGGATAAATCGTAATACCCGTCCTGCACTTTATAATACGGGTAGTACGGAGATACGGCGTCGGGCATGTCATTCCTCCGTTTTCTCTTCGGCCTGCTGCAACTGCTCGGTCACTTGGGTCAAAGTATCTTTGAGTTTGACCAAATTTTCTTTGGTCAGATACAGGCCGATGGTCGCGGCGAGGCGTACCAGCGGGTCGTTGCGGTAGGTGCGGATATTGTATATCTCCGTATCTACCATTTTCTTAAACTCTTTAAAGTCGGCGACAAGGTCGTAGACCTTATCCCGTATCTCCGCGTTGCTCTTGAGTCTGTCAAGCTGATTAAGCGGGTGCGAACCTGCGTATTCGTCGTAAGAGGCGAAAGTCATCGCGTTTTTGCCCTCCGCGTCTATATCTATGTCGAGATAAAACCCGAGCAGCACGGACAGGGTCAGCATGGACTTCAGCGACGGCAGCTCGCCCTCGGGCAGAGGCAGAGACAATATTTTATTTGCTCTGTCTGACACCGGGTTCTTGCGCGACTGAGGGATAATATCCACGCACTTCTCCGCGATAATTTTTGAAAGGGATATCTTTTCCTCTATCGGCATATATGTGTTTGCCTTTTCAAGCATTTCTTTAGTTATAACGAATGCCATTGTACATACTCCTTTCGGTTTTAGAGGCTATAGTTTGAGTCGGTTCGGCGAGGGTATCATGCGTTCGTAAAATTTGGTCTGCTCGAACTTGCGCATTTCTCCCGCAAGCTTACGGCGCAGAAATTCCAGCCTTTCCGTATCGGCCTTGATTTTATTTGCCCTGTTCTGTTCGGAAAAGCTGCGGTCCTCCACCTTTGATACCATAGACAGCCAGTCGGTATTGAACCTGTCCTGCCACGTCACCTGAAAACACATGCCCAAAATATTAAGTACTACGCCCGAAAGATTATTTGTAAAGTACCCGTCGGTGTAGAAATCGAAGTCGTACACCGTTCCCGCGGCGACGGTTTGGCCCTCGGGTACGGTAACTGATATCGTCCCCGTCTGCTCGTCATAGCTCGCGGTCACGGGCGCGTAATATACGTTTCCGTTGCTCTGCGTTATCTTCTGCTTGCATGAATATACTTCGTAGCCCTCGTATTCTTCGCCGAGCTGAACGGTAAAATCAGCATCGTATTCTGTATCCGTGACGTATTGGGCGGAGGCGTACTTGGGCTCTATAAGTTTAGGGTCGTCCTGAGAGCCTACGAGATAGTCCTGCATCTCCATAGGCAGGGTGAACAGAGATATCGCGGGTTTGAGATACTGCCACATGCGGCGGGCGTATAAGGGAGGATTTGCAACAGCCAAATCCTGTAATTGAACATCGTCTACATATACCGCGCAATACTCCGTCAAAACTTTCAAAATCGGGGTCACTTTTAATCCTCCCTTACAGCTTAATCTTTCTTATGTTCTTCCAAGATAGTTATACGGTGCTCGTGGTCGTTGAGCTGGCTGCTGTGAGAGTCAAGCCGTTCGTCGGTTTTGTTCATCTCATGCGTCAGCTCGGATATGGTGCAGTTGAGCCGGGCTATATTGGTGTTGAGTTTGATTATGGGCGTCGCTACGGCTATACCGAACGTTACAAGCGTAATCAGGTACGTCACGACTGTTTCTATGGGCATGTTTAACCCTCCTCCGGGTTACAAAATCTTGGTCGCCCTCATGTCATCCAGCATTGCCGAAAACAGGCCGGGCGACGTTGTTTTTTCCGATATGACGTTAAGGGCCTTTGCCTTTTCGGGAGTTACGCGCCTGTCATCCTCGGACAGCGCGGAATAGAATACTTTAGCCACTATGCGCTTATGCGTATCGCACAGCTTGTCGAAGACGGAGCATATCTGCGCGACGTCATAGTCGAGCAGTTTACGGAACTGCTGTTCGGTCAGAATATCGTTGTCTCCGTACTTTACGCCGTACCTTTCGCGCTCTTCGTCCGACATACCCGACAAAACGACTAATTTACGCGACGCCAGCATTTTTTCTATGCCGGCGGTCATGCCGTTGAGAAATTCGCGCTTGGGTATAGTAACGGTGCCGCAGTCCCTGACTATTTTGCCCATACCTCCCAAAGAGACGGTGGTGCCGGGGGCTATGCCGCCTATAAACATCAGCTCTACGGTATCTTGTGGCTTATCTTTTTTTACTGCTGAGGCGACGTCCTGAGCTACCGAGGCTTCAATCTCGGCCGCCGTGTAGGTTTTTGTCGTCGTCTTTTTCGGCGTCGCGCTCGGCCTTTTCGTGTTTTTCGTTTCAGCCATTTTTATCGCTCCTTTTTTTGTTTGGGAGGGGCGCAGGGTCGAGCGCCCCTCGCGGATTAAATTCAAGCCGTCGCGTCGGTTATAACGCCTAATTTGGAGGCGAACACGGGCTTGAAATCGAACATTGCGCCGACGTTGATGTCGATAGTGAAGTCAGCCGTTATATCGGGCGTCATCTCAAGCACTATCGGCGAGCCCTCGTAGTACCCGGCATATATGGGCGCGTAGCCGTAGCCTGCCTTAGCGGCTATATAGATGCTGTCGCCCAGGGATATGGTCTCGACGGTATTGTTCTGAGTGTGCGGGACGATAACGGGCTCTATCTCTATCAGCTGCACGCCGCTGGCGTTAGGCAGATAGCCGCGCCTGAACCATTCCTCGCCCAGGCCGTATTGCAGACCTACTACCGCCGCGCCCGTGCCGTCTGTGGGCAGCACGTTGCTCAACGCTTCGATAGAGCCGAAAGCCACAAGGTCCGAACGTCTTACGCCGTTTACCGCGGCGACCTTGGTCGTAATGGCGTTCCAGTTAGCGGTGCTGTAAGTAGCGGCGGTAAGAGCCGTAGGAACATACGAGGTGTCGGCTGCGGCGGTAGTAAGATTTTGGATAAACATGGCGTATATCTTGTTCCACATACCGTTCATGATAGCCGCGTAATAATAACCCGCGTCGCCGTTGACTATGCTCTGATACCACTTGATTTTGGCCTGGCAGGCGTACATCTTGGGGTTGAGAGTTATCGTCTTGGCGTAAAGGGCGTTATACGACGCGCTTCTGCCGCTGCCCCAGGCGGAATCCTCAAACAGGAATACGTCGTTGGAGCGTATCTCTATCTCTTTCGTACCGCCGAAAGGCACGGGCTCCCACTGCATAAGTCCGCCTGCGGCGATATCGTCGTAGACTTTGAAGATAATGGGAGTGATAACGTCCTGAGTAATGGCCGCCAAAGTGGCCAAAAACGTCTGATTCCTGGAATAAGACAGGTCTCTTTTCGCTTCTTCTACGGACGCGGGCGCGCTCTTGCCTACGGCCTTGTTGGCCATAGTAGCGCAGAACATAAACAGCTTGTCCGAATGCTTGCGGGACATCTCGCCGTAATCGACGCCGCCGTAGTCGCGGCCGTTAAAGCGGGATACATACTTTTCGTTGCCCGGACGCAGGTTAAGCCTGGAGCCTATGTACTCGCAGGCCAAGAGGCGGCCCGTAGACACAAGGTCTCTGCGCGAGATGTTCATGTCCGCCGCGCTTACGTTCATATCTTCGGCGTCGAGCGCGTCAAAGGTCTCTCTTGTGAGAGAGTTAAGTTTTATGCTCATCATTTTTTCCTCCTTGAAAAATTATTCGCTTGCCGCTACGGGGGAGCGCATTATCTTGATAACGTAGCCCTGGCCCCAGTACGACGCGCCCTCGTTAAAGGCCTCGGTCCTGACTATCGCTCCGTAAACGGTAAGGCTGCCTGTCGGGGCCGTATTTGTCGGCGTCCAAAGCCCGTTGGCGATAGTAGCGTATATCTGTCCCGAAGACGGGGCGGCGGTGAGGTTGCCCACGCCGACCTTAATCTGTTCGCCTACGATAAGCTCGGTAAAGTCGCCTATAACCCCGGACGGCAGGGACAGGCCCAGCGTGTTCGCGCCGAGGTTGTACATCAGGTCTCCGCTGCCCACCTTGTTTACGTCATAGGTGTTGCAGGCATATATGCCCGTGTGGTCGCCCACGGAACCTACCGTGCCGGAGGTAGCGGCGTTAAAATACCATGTGTTGCCGTTGAGCGTCTCTCCGTAGCCCTCGCAGGGGATAAGCCCGTTCTGTACGCACAGGAAACCCGCGGAGCACACGTCGGGAGTGAAGGACGAGCCCGTATTGGTTCCGAATTTACCCGCGACGTTTTGAGTGTTGTTGCGCGCGGAATTAGTCACTTTGAGCTCAAAGGCCGTGTTAGCTATAAGTGCCATTTGTCATTCTCCTTTTCTGTTATTTGAGTATACGCAGGGCGGAAGCCTCGCTGCCCTTTAACGGCTGCGGTCGGCTGTCGCGCTCCCAGGCGTATTTAACGTTGTTGTTTTTTTCTTTTTTTGTGCTGAGTAAAGAGTTCATGCAGCGCGCGTCCACTTCCTTGCAGGCGGCGGCGTCTCCGTTTTCCATGCCGGCGTAAGCGTCGAGGCATTCGTCGGTCAGCATGTCTCCGCATACGGCGGGGTCTATGTCCGCCATCTGCGCTATCTCGCTGATTCGCGCTTCTATAGCCGCTTTAACGGATTCTTTGCGCGCCTGTTTTTCGGCGGCGGCGTATGCCGTGAGCTTCTCGGTCGCTTCTTCGACCTGTGCGGCCAGGTCTTTGATGCGCTGAGACATTGAGGCCATTACGGACGAGACTGTCTCGAAATCTCCGTTGACGCACTCGCCGTTGTCCTCAAACGTCAAGCTTACCGTACACGCTTCGGCCTCGTCGGCCTGTATTTCGCACTCGTCCGTAACGGCGCAGACTTTAGCCGTCCCGTTCTCGTCGAGGAACGCCGCGCGGTTGTTGTTCATGCCCAGGAATACGTAATCGGGGTATTTACATTTAAGCTCCTGTATATCCATTGGCTTAGGTTCTCCTTTCTCGGAATTATTCGGGGAATACGACGCGACTTTTAATTGTGTTATTTCTTTCAGCCTGTCCGTGCCTATGGCAGACAGCGCGCGTATATTTGCGCCCTCTACCGCGGGCTCGACGTCGTCTCCCAATATAGTAGTGCCGAGGATTTCGTAATCGGTAAACACTTCCGTCAGTCCGTCTTTGTGATACTGATTTACTAATGTTTCAATCGATACGCTCATGCCCTCAAGTCCCTGTTCCTTGAGTTTGGAAACGAGTTCCCGCGCGTACCATGACCATATATATCCCGTGCCTACTATCCATGTTTTGTCGTCGGGCGTTTTTTCGAGGCGTATATCGCTTTCCGAGGGGAAATACCCGACTATTCGTTCGGCTGTGGCGGACATGAACGAGGCGGTCACGCTGCCGTCCGCGTTTCGTATTTCGGTGTAATTATGTCCGTCGCCTATCTTATTGCCGACATACGCTATGAGGATGGGAGTGCCGGCGAAAAGCCTCTTGTGCCTGTCTAAATCAGTGTATACCCAGTCGTTGCGGTTTTCCGCGTCGTTGACAAGCCGAAGCTCTACTTTCTGCCGCCATTTGTCGGCCTTATCCAATACGCGCAGCTCCCCGCGTATCGACGTTATACTGTCTTTGGTCTTAAATTGAGGCTTCATGTTAATCCTCCTCGGTTGTGCCTTCGTCTGAATCTGCTAATTCTTCACACCATGAATCGAAAGACGTATACGAGCCTATATGCTCGTACATCTTCCACATTTCGAGAAACTTAGTGTATGTCGCGCTGTTTATCGTCATCAGTTCCTCGACCGCCAAAGCCATAGGCTTCAGCTCGGGCGTATCGGTAACGGCGTGAAATTCGCCGAGCGCAAACTGTATGCTGTCCAGCACACGGATTATGAGCTCAAAGACGGAATCTATATCTATGAGCTCCGCGCGCCAGTCAAGCTCGGGCGTGGCGGGATATTCAATCATTAAGTGCCTCTCGTGCAGTATGTCCCCGAATAAATCGAACAGCTGCGGAAACGCATGGGCGTGATTGTGTATGATGTGCGCGAAATGCACCAGCCCGTGCTCTATGTACACGTATTCCTGCGTAGTGTCAAAGAATCTGTTGGCGTTTTGGTATGCTTCCACGACTGCCCGCGCGGGGTCTCTGAGCGGCGCATACAGCGGGTTGTCGTAGCCGAATCGGTCTGTCAGCTTCATATTTTCACTCCTTGTTTGCGCCGTAGGCGTCGATTTGGTCTTCGGTGCTTTCGCCCGCGTCGCCGTCTATGACGTCTTTAATATCTTTCGTAGGTTTTGTATCCTCGGTGGATTGAGTATATGATGTAGCGGGAGCTTCGAGCATGTCCAATATGCCCAAAGCTTTTACGCAGCGCATGGAGGACGCCTTGTCCAGCAGGCTTTCGCCGTCGAGCGCGGCAAGGAACATATACGCGTCCGTGTCTCCGCGGGAGGCCGCCTTTTCGTAGGTCTCGCGCTGTTGTTTCTCGTGGAATATATCGCCTATAAAGGTAAAATCCCACTCATATCTGAGATTGAAACTCTCGTACAGGCTGCGCATCATGCGCTCAAACTGCCACAGCGTGACCTGCGTATATTTGGCCTCTATATCCTCGGACGCGGACACCTGCGACGCTTTGACGTCCCCGTCTACGGGGATAAGAGCCTCAAGGCCCGTCTTGCTCATCGCGTAGCGGTTGAACGACAGAGATATATCGTTGGCGTTTGCGCTCTCCGCGTAGTCGTGGGACTTTATGTCGTTTACGGGCGCGGTATAGAACGCCGCGCCGCCCGTAGAGGTCATGGCCATAAGCTGGTTAAAGTACGCCTCAAATAACATCCTGCCGCCCTCGGACAGCCTGTAGGCGTCCTCTTTCATCGTGCCGAGGTCGTCAAAATACGGGATAGAACCCGTAAATATTTTAATGAGCGGGTTTGTCAGCAGCTCTTTCTGTATCTGTTCGTAGTCGGACTGCTGCGAGTACGTCAGCATAAGCCCGCTCAGCGGGGACGCGACAACTGCAGTCGTATCGTCTATCTCAAACGTCCACACCTTGTCTATCGGCAGCGATACCCAGTATGCCCAGGAGCCGTTCTGCTGGAATACCTGCGGCTCTCCCGGTCCGTCGGGGTCTATGTTCTCGGGGAAGAATTGGAGCTCATTGCGCGCGGCATATACGAATTTCTGACCTTTCCTGCCCCTGAACATGCGGTCGAAGCCCTCAAGGTACGGCACGAACAAATCCCCGAACTGTCTGAAATCCGTGCCCGGCTGCAAAAAGTACATCATATCAAACGATACGGTATAGCCCGACACGTTGTTAAACCCTATTATCTTGCAGTAATTCTGTGGGAGTCTCTGCATGAATGCGTAGTTGACCTTATTGTGTACTTTATCGACGCTGACGCGCGGGACGTAGAACACCTTGCCCGATTCCATAGCCTCGCCGACGATTTTGTGAGCGCACATGTTCGGGGCAAGTCTTTTGTTAAGTTTGTCTATAAGGATATACTCGCGCAGGAACTCTTTGCTCTGCGCGTCTTCCTGCGTAAGGTACAGCGGGCGGGAAAGGTACCTGTACAGCGGGATATCGGTTTCTACGCGCATAGTCTTAAAGAACGGGTACGCCGTCCATTTAAGGACCGCGGCGGTCTCTCTCAGCGGCTGCTCGCTTATGTACGGCATCCTCAGAAATTCCGCAATATCGTCCTTGGTATAGTCGCAGGGCAGAGTAGGTATGCTTTTAACGCGCTGGTTCTGTATCTGCGGCTGATTGGCCAAACCGTAGCCCGCGCGGGCGAAAGCCTCTATCATAGAGCTTGACGGTAGCACTTGCGCGTACTCGGACGCCAGTTTGTTGAATTTAGCGAGCGATTCCGCATAGCTCGACGGTTTCTGCGTCTTAGTCTGCGGTTTCTTTGACATCTTCTTTGCCTCCGTTTTCCTCGACGGCCTTTTGCAGCTCCGTCTCGAATGTATCGGTGAATCTGCGCATTATATCCGCATACTCTTCTATGTGTCTGCGCATATACCGTGAATTTATTTCCAGCTTACAGCGGCTGAGCCATTTTTTTATATCCCCCGGCAGATTTTCCTCGTCTGCCCGCTCAAACGCTCCTGCGGGCGGCCTGTCGGCGTATACGGCCATATATCCGTCGGACGACGAATAGAATTGATATCTGTTTTTAACGTCCTGCAAGCCTCCGACGTATACTTTGTATTTTCTCACCTGTGCAACCTCCGACCGCGCAGTAAATTGTTCTTTGACCTCGGATTGTAGCTGAGCGCGGCGGGCTTGAAATTGCGTATCAGCTCGCCCCATGACGATTGGGACCGATATCTTTCCCGCTTAAGCTCGGTTTCTAATTTTTGCGCGAACCTCAGGGCGTATTTCAGGGCCGACCACATATCGCGCTGTATGTATTTGGACTTTCGCTTTTCTTTGAGCGACAGGCCGCTTGCCTCAACCTGCAAATTGGCTATCTGCTGGCACATCTCGTCCGAATAGGCGTAGGGGAGCTTGATTTTGCCGTCCGAATATTCGTCCTTGATATCGTGGTAATTTTTATATGCGTCTATGCCCTCAAGGATATTCCCGGTCAGAAGCTCGACGTCCCCGTTTTCAAATTCAACCTGAGCGTATTGTATCATTTCGCCCTCGGGGTCTGCCGTGCCGCGAGGCCCGGACTTTAGCGGATATATGACGGGCAGCGCGTGGGGCTGCTCTATTTCCGTATATTTCATGTGGTTCACGCAGCACAGAGGCGGCGTCCCGTCCGCCGAGGGCTTCATAAGCTCCTCTACTATTTCCGTACCGTAGGCCTGCGCGTCTACGACTAAATACGTCGTCTGCGCGCCGTCGGCGCAGAATCTAAGCCATAAATGCTTTAACTTTTGAGCCTGTAAGAAAGCCGTTTTCGGCGGAGGGAACGAATCTACGTACACTACCTGTTTTCTGTACTTGTCGCGCTTGTTCAGGGTCGTGTATTCGGTAAGCTTGAGCACTACGTCCGCGCATTTGGCGTTATGCGCGTTGTCTACGTACGATACGTCGTGGGCCACAATATATATAGCGTTCGGGTCTGCGCAATGCTCTGTCTCCATCAGCATCAAATGTCTGCTTCGAGCCAAGGCCTCGTCCGTAATCATGGGATTGGTCCCGTCGCCCGTATAGCGCGCGCACATCTCGCGCAGCCAGTTGTTAGGCGTGAGCTTGGCCTTTTGGTCTTTTATATAGCTTATATCCCTTATATTGCACAAAAGCGCGGATACCCAGGATATGTCGGCTACATAGCCCTCGTATTTGTCGCCCGTGAGCATGTCCTTTAACGCTTTGCTGCGGTGCTCGCTGAACGCGCGGTTGACGCGTGAGGAGGCGTTGGTTATATGCGAATGCTTGAGATTGATATGCGTTCTGTCCGGCTTTCTGTTTATATTCCGTATGAGCCTGACGGTTGGGAGTATATCGGCCTCGTATTTCTGCATGTCAAAGGGGTCGTCTCCCTCCTGCGCTATCTCCTCCGCGCAGCTTTGGCTTGCGTTTGAGCCGCGGGGCGCGTACATGGTTATCTCCGAGCCGTGGATAGTAGTTATTCTGAACATATCCGCCCGATCGTTGCGTATCTGCCACATGGCGGCGATAACGGGATAATCTTTTTCGAGTTGGTGAAACGCCTGCGTGGCTATGGTCGCGGCCTGTTTTTGGTTCGGGGCGCAGTATCGTATTATCTCCCCGGGGTAAAGGATACCCTCTATCATTTTGGTAAGGATAAGCACATAGGTTTTCGTCAGCCCTCTTGCGCCGGTAATGAACACGTTGCGGTACCTGGCGAACAGGCGCATCATGAGCCGCTGCGGCAGCTCAAGAGTATATTGAGCGTCGGGGCTGCGGAAACAATCTGCGAAATAGTCCGGCCACCAGCGGAAGAAGCTTATAAGGAAGCCTACGGTTTTAGGGTCGCTTTTAGCGTAATCAAAGGCCTCCGCCTTATCTTTTTTTACCCACCGCTGCTGAAGCTTCGACCACTTCAACGCCTCGCCCTGATATCCTGTCGGCATATCATTCTCCTCCGTCGGGCGCGTACTGTACTTTGGTTAATTGCGCGTACCGCTTATTGTTCCGCTCGGTTTCGGTTTCTTCGGGTTCAAACTCTCCGAACTCGTCGTCGGGCTGTAAATAGTCGGGCAACGTCTGCGAGGTTACGAGGTCGGCGTTCGCCCGTAAGCCGTTATACATATCCTCTATAACATGGTCCAGTACGTCGATAGAATAACTGTATTTCCTGCGCTTGAAATATTTGCGCATTATGACGTCTACGGTCTCTTCAAACGTCAGGAACTGTCCGTCGCGGAACAGCTCCGAGGCTTCGAGAGCCTTTATCTGAGAATCTATTCTGAAATTTTCTACGGGCTTTTCGTCTTTTTTGCGCATGTTTTCGGAAGCCAAAGCCTTATCTACTATGTCGAACAGGTCTTTCGCCTTTTTCGTGTCGCCCTCTTCCACGGCGCGGTCGCCCTCGTAGTCGTATTTGCAGACCTTGATTAGGATATCGGACATCTGAGGCGTTATCGTCATGCCCTTGTATGTCTCAAGCCTGTTTTGCAGGCGTCTGTCCAGTTCGTCGTAATCGTCGTCGGTATAGTCAAGCCCCGTGCCCCAGCGCGCCCGCTGTTCTTCCGTCCCGGGCATCGCGGCGGCCTTTTGCTGTTCGGCGGAAATATATCGCGCAAAGTCTTTTTCGGTCAATTCGCGCCCGAACACCTCTCGAATATCGGATACCCCGTCCGCAAACGTCCTGTACGCTCCGCTTTTGTCCGTGTCCCTGGAATTTTCGCGCAACAGCTCAATGTATCTCTTCCACTTGTCGCCCTCGTAATTTGATAAATCTATGGGGACTATATCGGGGTCGCACGGCAAATTAAACGCCGCGCAGGTCAGGAACAGGGCCAAATGCGTTCCGTTACTCTCTTCAAGCCGCTTGAACCGCGCGGACTGGCAGTCAATACAAACCCCTGTTTGCGGGACGGAATTGTTTTCAGCTATTTGTTTTTCACATTCCGTGCATATTTCTTTTTTATTGTTTTTTATTTTCATTTAACATTACCACTTGTTTTACAACTTCAGTATAGCACATTTGTGCACAATTTCAAATGGAAGTTTTGAAAAATGCCCATCTTTTTTTCAGATGGGCATTTTTTTTACTTAAAGTGAATTTATCTTCTTCACTTTATCCGCATCTACCCAGCCGTACACGGTCGAGCCCGAACCCTTGACATATATCAGGTGATAGGGGTGCCTTGACTGTCCGAGCTTGTATATCTGCGTGAGCTTGGCCGTGCCGCCTTTACAGCTTTTGCCTGTAACGGCGTTTGCGTTGGTGTAGTGCACGTCGCCCGTATAAGTCACGACGTCTCCGACTTGGGGCAGCTCGTCCGTGTTGTCGTAGACGTACTGTATATCGGGTATGGTGAGCCAGTGCGTCCAGCCGCGGCCTTTTACCTTTGACTGAACTATGCCGTCTCCATAGCTGCCGAGCGTGCATTCGACGGCGTTGCCGTCGCCTATGTATACGCCGACATGTCCCGTTTTGTACAGTATTATGCCCGGCACTTCGGGCAGCGTATCTATCGTGCCTCTGCTCGTGGCGCAGTTCCACAGCCCGCCCGTGTTGCGGTCGGTCTTGGAATTATACCTGATATCGTGCGCGCCTTTGTCCGTCCACAAGAACCACTTTATTAAGCCGGCGCAATCGCAGCCTATCCAGTAGCCGTTTGTGCATTTTTTAAGCTCGGCTATTCGTCCGGCAGAATATCGGGTAGGGTACTGCTTGGCCTTTTGGTCTATGGTAGTGTTGGTAATGGTGCGTCCGTAATCTCCCCACATATATTTTGAGGAGACATGGGTGGCCTTGTTAAGGCAGAAATCCGCTAAATCCTTATTCGTCAGCATCTGTATACTCTCCTTCCGGCGTAGATTCATAGGGCTGCGTGTAGGTGAGAGCTCTCGGGCTGTCCGTTACTCCTTTGGTCGTGGGGTCTACGAGCACGCCGAGCGCGGTCAGCGCGGATATTATCGTAGATACCGCGCTTACAACGGTGCTTTCCGCTATCTGCGGCACAATGTCGAACAGGCTCAAAATGCTGTACACAAACGATATGACCGCAGGTATGGCCGTGAGCCAAAACATCGGGTTGCGGAGCCTTACGCTCCAGTTGATTTTAGACATCTTTTTCTCTCCTTTATTTATATATTCAGCGGGCGTTCCCGCACCTGAAAAGCGTCTCCCATTTCCGTTATGTCGGGGTAATTGCTTTTAGCGACTTGAATAGCATATTTATCAATTTCGTATGCGTGATATTCGACATTTGTAAACCCCATTTTATCAAGGCAATACCGCCCTGTTCCTATGCCGTCATACATTGATAAGACTTGTATTGGGGTATCTCTCGGCAAGTCTTTCAAAGCTCCATTGAGTATGTGAATGATAACCTCTGCCGTCCAGCCGTTCCCTAATCCCTTGTATGCTTGAGTTTTTGATACAGCGCGGCAATAATTGTCAGGCATCGTCTGAAGACGGCAACATTCCGTTACGGTCAACTTGCGCATAATATATTTTCCGTCTTTTAGATTTAAAAGATATTTCTCGCCTTTAATGTCCATATATCCGTTTTTTACTTCATATACAGAATAAAAATCTTTTAAATTGTTTGGCTTAGTAAATATCTCAGCAACCATAGTGCGCTGCTTGCGTTTCAGCGTGTTCCAAGCTACAGCTCCATTGTATGACGCTGTAAGAGCATACGCTTTTTCTCCCATAGGAAAGCCCGATTCTAAAACGTCCCTCAATGCAATTCCAAGGTCTGAAGGCTGCTCGACATCGCCGCAATTATGCACATAAAACCGTCTTCTGTTCTGAGCAGATACAAGAGTGCTGTTTATTTCAATATAACGTGCATCTGTCTCTCCAACGCCAAAACAATGTTTAATTTCATCTTTTATTGCCTGTGCCGCCGAAACGTTATTCTCATATAAGAAAAAGTCGGGATTATACTTATCTTTCGCAATCAGATAATTCTCGAACAGTTCCCAACCAAGCCCGTGCGGCTCGGTTTCCCTGTTGTTCTTTTGCGCAATGCTCCAGTATGTACAAGGGCTGCCGCCGAGCAATAATTTAATCATTTTGTTTTGCCTCCCACAGTCGCCACAACGTGGCGAATAGCGGACAGCACCCAGGGTCGCTGACATCCTGAATCGCGTAACAGTAATGTCTGAGGTGCTCCGCGACTTTTTCGGTTGAGGACGAGTCGTCGGTTTTTTCAAAGGTTACTTTTAATCTGAGCCGGGGCGTGCTCCTGCACGTTATATTTGCCGCGTCTATGCTCACGAAAAACGGGCATTGGACGCATGTGCTGTTCGAATCGCTCATCCTCATTGTATAACCCCGTCCTCTTTAGCCATTCGCAGTATGAGATTATACGCATTCTTGACCGTGCGTCCCATTTCTATCTGCTGCGCTACGATGCCTATATACCTGTCGAACGTATTGACGTCCATGCGATCCAATAGGTCGCCTATCTGCGAATCCGAAAGAAATACTACTCCTTTGCCTAAGCCTCCGAGAGGGGAAACGATATCTTCAGGCGACGGCTCGTCCGGCTCTACGCCTATGCGTTTTACCGCCTGTTTGCGTATGTTCTGCGTTTTTTTGCGCTTCGCTTTGGCTGATTGGGGTACGTTGTCGCTGTTTTGGTACTTGTCCCAGGACAAAAGGCGTATAACGCCGCTGTCGACGGCTATCATTTTCCACGACAGAAAAAGCGTTATGGCCTCGGCTATGAGCCCGGCGTCGTACTCCAATTCGATAGACAGAGTTTCTACCGTGTAGGGCACGTCGTCGGCCATGTACAGATAGCCTGAATCGCCGGATTCGCCCGCAAGACACAAAAGCGATATCCATATGTTGATTAATTCCGGCCCGTGGCTCAGCTTGCGCATCTGTCTTATCTTGCGGCTTTTCATCGTATTGACCGAAAGGAGTATGCAGTTTACCGCCATATGTATCAGGCCTTTCTGTCGGTGTTCAGTCTGTATCTTTTATACGACACGTTCTCCCCGAACCTGTTTTTTACCGTCTCAAATTCGCTCTGTATATCATATCCATCTTTGCGTAAATCCGATATACGGGAGGCTAAACGGAAAACCGCCAAATCTCTGAATGCGTCAAGCTGGGTTATGGAGCCGAATGTGAGCATGTATTGTAGTACTTTTTCTTTCTGATTCGCCGTAGTTTTTTCCATTTTACTGCGCCTCCTCTACATAACGCCACGACTGCGGCGGACGTTGAACAAAACAGCCTTCATCTTGACAACTTAAACAGTCTCTTTTGGCCAAACCCAAATGTTCATACCAACATTTACGGTTTATTTTCTTTAACTCTTTTAATTCTATCGGCTCATCATATATTTTCAGTTCGGATATGTGCCAGCCGTAAAAACCATAATACTTAAAATCAAACATCGATGTACCTTTTTTGTAACCTAAATACTCCGATATCTCATCACTCGATAAACAAGAACCATACAATAATTTTTCTGCATCTTCTTTTACCACAAGATTAGAAAGCGTACAATTTCTTATCTCATCACACACAAACTCGCCAATGACTTTACCATTCATAATATGCCTAAATCCTGAACTATTTGCTTTCCACCATATTGTTTTGGGTGAGGTATCAATTTTGTCTTTCGTGCAATATATGTAGCACTTAAACGGTGTATTAATCTTCGGTTTTGTCTTTCTTACTTCGATAGTCTTTTTACCGTTCGCAATAAGTTCACACCATTTCGGTTTTATACTTAACAAAACACTTTTCATCAATCTATACTCCTTAACGGGCAATCACTTCGTCTATAATCCATATCATATGGATTCCCAGCCAATTCTGCATTATAGTCATGTCTTCTTAGTCCGCAACAAACAGGGCTATCATTTACATATTCCATTAACGGACAATCTCCACAACTTTCGGGTATTTCGTCAACTATTATTTTTAATATAATCATTTATTTTATCACTCCAAATTTTTAAGTAATTCCTATCTTTTGCCTCAAAATGGCAAAACATTTTTATTTGTTTTTTCATGAATTGCATACATTAAGTCAAAAATTGCATCAGTCTCTTCTTTAGATAAAATAATGATTTCATCTTTTTCTTTATTTTCAGGATTATAAATTCTTAGAACTATATTCTTATCTGAATTTATACTTGCTTGACATGTATTACCATAATCTAGTATTTTATAATTTTCTGTACTACTCATTTCCCTTTTTAAAATAATCATTTTTTTCTCCTCTCAGTTCCGGATTTACAAAGATGTTTCCAATAATTTCGATATAC
>ENA-UOJL01001220-UOJL01001220.1-human-gut-metagenome-genome-assembly--contig:-P47-NODE-1220-length-29462-cov-19.297106_pt1 | contig 29462 bp, 24 predicted proteins | sample MGYA00242347_ERZ723894 | MGnify/ENA metagenome assembly ERZ723894
TTCCCCTCTCGAATTTTTGTCCAAAAAGTGTTGCACTTGACTTGACAATCTACCCTGCCGCCCTCACCCCGCTTGGGGCAATGCCCCAAACCCCATTTTATAGCATATAAAATGCACCGCCCTTATAAAAAGGACGGTGCAAAACATTCAAGGAAGAACCAATGTTAAATTCCGGATTACCGTTAATCGTTATCCTGCAGAGCCTCGTAAGCCTCTTCGCCTGTACGAACCTTGATTACGTTTTCAACGTCGTATACGAAAATCTTACCGTCGCCTATCTTACCGGTATAGAGTGCATTCTTGGCAACCTCTACGACCTTTTCAACAGGAACCTTGCAAACTACGATCTCGACCTTCATCTTGGGAAGAAGTCTTGCGTCTACGGGAACACCACGATAGAACTCAGTTGAACCCTTCTGCATACCGCAGCCCATTACATGAGATACTGTCATACCGGTGATGCCGATAGATGAAAGTGCGTGCTTGAGAACTTCGAACTTCTCCTGGTTTGCGATAATGTCTACCTTTGTCATCTTTACATCGCTGTCGCTGATAGGAGCTCTTGCCTTTGAAACGTGCTGTACGGGTACAGAGGTTTCAACAGGAGCAGCCGTAGTAACAACTGCAGTATCTTCTGCGGAAGAACCGCTGTATACGCTGTCGCCTGCGATAACGAAATCTGCGTAGGAACTCGGCAGACCGTGTTCTGTTGTATCAAGACCCTTGAGCTCTTCTTCTCTTGAAGCTCTCAGGCCGATCGTGTGCTTTAAGATATAGAATGTCAGGAACATCGTTACTGCTGTGAATGCACAAACCGAAACAACACCGAGTAACTGGATACCAAGCTGGCTGAAACCGCCGCCGTAGAACAGACCCGTGATGCCGTTCTGACCTTTGCCGGTTGCGAATAAGCCTACTGCGAGCGAGCCCCATACACCGTTGAAGAAGTGTACTGCTACTGCGCCGACAGGGTCATCAACTTTGAGCTTGTAGTCGAGCAGCCAAACACCGAAGCAAACCAGCAAGCCTGAAACAATACCGATTATTGTTGCGCCGAGTGCGTCTGTGTCTGCACAGGGAGCTGTGATAGCTACAAGTCCTGCGAGCGATGCGTTAAGGCACATCGAAACATCGGGCTTGCCGTTTTTAAGCCAAGTGAATATCATCGTTACTACCGTTGCAACTGCGGGAGCAATTGTTGTGGTAAGGAATATATCTGCGAGGTAATCTACGTTGGAAGCTGCGGCACCGTTGAATCCGTACCAACCGAACCAGAGGATGAATACACCGAGTGCGCCGAGAGGGATAGAGTGACCTAAGATAGCTCTGGGCTTACCGTCCTTGCTGAACTTGCCGATACGGGGTCCGACCATTGCGGCACCGATAAGAGCCGTAAGACCGCCGACCATATGTATTGCCGTTGAACCTGCAAAGTCAACGAAGCCGAGCTGTGCGAGCCAGCCGCCGCCCCAGATCCAGTGAGCCTCGATAGGATAAACGACAAGGCTGATAACGAATGAGTAGATGCAGTAGCTGATGAACTTTGTACGCTCTGCCATAGCACCTGAAACTATCGTTGCTGCGGTAGCGCAGAATACTAAGTTGAATACGAACTCTGCACATCTGTTGAAGTCTGAAAGCTGAGTAAGAACGTCAAGATTCGGAACACCGATAAGTCCGAAGAATGTATCTTCGCCAAGCATCAGACCGAAGCCGAGAAGCACGAATGCAATCGTACCGAGGCAGAAGTCCATTAAGTTTTTCATTATAATGTTGCCGGCATTCTTTGCTCTGGTGAAACCTGTTTCAACCATTGCGAAACCACACTGCATAAAGAATACCAATGCGGCACCGATAAGGTACCATATACCGTTGCCGTCTCCGACGTTGAACATCGTGGCGTTAACGGTTTCCTGAATTTTGTCTGCCGACTCGGCAGCAAGAGTTAGCGTGGATAAGAAATCCATTGATAACCGCCCCTTTCAATAGGTAATTTTCTGACTGCGGCTGTGCCGCTTTTTTCCTGAAACGGGTCTGAAAAAATTCTATCTGCACCCCTCTGCGCCTTTGCAGATACTGCAGAACTTTTGCAATCCCGCTTAAAACAAAAGGAGCCGCACGAACTTTTTGTGTTCGTGTAGCTCCGTTGCTTACAAGTATTATTATACTGACGGCGGGGTGATTTGTCAACGCTTTTTTGCAAGTTTTTTATTTGTTTCTTGCATTTTGTGAAATCTGCATAATATCTTGATGAATTTTTCATAATGCGGTTATGCAGTTGTGCCAACAGCATATTGAAAATTGGATTGTGAATATGACTGATTTTTGGGTTTTTCGCTTCTTTTCATCAGAATCGGGACGTTTTTTGCCAATTATGACGTATGAATGTAAATATCCGTCATACTGCAAATTCCAGTAGTGTTAATTCATTTTTCGGTGTTTATCCTGAATAACGGGCAGATTTTTGCAACAGAAGTTTAAATTTCTCGCAATATTCATGTAAAAACTACCGCCTGTACGGGTTCTGAAATCAAAAAAAGCGACAGGTAAAGCCATGTACGGCAATTCAAGGGCGGAGCCACCGTAACTTCTGTCGCTTTTTTAGTATTATATGCGTAACTTTTGGAGGGGTGAATTGCCTATCCCAAACAGCACGGAATATGCCATCAAAACGCTTTATACAGGGGAAATCCGACTCAGCAGTATTTTTATTGTAAGCGCAGCAAAATATGACTGTTTCAAAGCTACCGATAGTTCTGTTTGTCGGATAGCACTTCTCGGGTTCGCTATTCGAATGGATGCACTTGTCAATATGAAAGAGGGAGACAACCAAAGGGATCAGGACAAGGGACTTGACAGCCCCTCTCCCTGTCCCTTAGGTTTTCTCCCTCTTGGCTCCCTCTTTCCTTACCCATACCCACACCCCGTCGGGGTGTTGGTTGAACTAGTAAAACTACCTGAACATTGTATATCCTGTCGATGCAGGGACGCTTAACGCTACATGTCCGCAGGTTAGTACATATATCTAAGGTTAGTGGCGTTTTTTTGAAAGGTCAATGTTAGTGCAGTTGAACCGATATACTCACGAATTTATTAACCGCCTCAAAGCACAAAAATTGTCGCGTTTAAGTTCGTTATAAAACAAGCCTTTCCGCTATAATATTAAAAAGCAATAGAATTTTATTATTCCTAGCATCTTTCCGCCATATACATTCCAAGCTCGGCGAACACGGGCGGTATATCATAAACTGTCCTGCCGTACTGTTCGCACATTGTGCATTCGCCGGGAGTTGCGGGAGAAAGCATATCCCATGCGGTGACGAGGTTATTCTCCTTGCGTATGCCGGCATTTTCGAAAAATCCGTCATAAAGGGCGCTTTGCTCATCGTTACGGTACAGATTGACGATATTGTACTTGCATATCATCATTTCATCGTTTGTTATATGAGAGCCGACACCGAACTGCGATATTCCGTCATCGAGAAGTATTTTTCCGACAATATCCAGCACATCTCTTATCATAGCGGAGGTGCAATCGTCAAGATAATAAATATCCTTGTGGAAAGCGATGATATTTCCGTTTTCGTCCTTAGGCTCGGCGGTTTGGGGAGTGGGAAGCTCCAGAATAAAGAACAGCCTCTCGTTTTCGTGCAGTTTTATGAAATTTTCAAGCAAGGGCAGAGTTTTTTGTGCCGATACGTTTGCGGTGAAGAATTTTCCGTCCGTTTTATAACCTTCGCTGAGCTTATCGGCAAAGGGAATCGAAAAACCTTTTCTCATAGTAAGCATAATTTATACCTCTTATTTTCTTCCTGCCAAATACATTAAAGCCGTCATTGCAAGCCCGAACGCAAGTCCGGATGCTCCGAACGCACAGAGCCACCCACTGTCAACTATCACTTGTAACGCCTCAACGGCACTGCTCCCGACAAACATTTCAAACAGGAACAAAACAATCATCATACCGAGCGCCAAGAAAACGCCGAATAACAGACCCATCAGCATTCCGACAGGAAGGAACGACAAAAGATTCTTATCAACGTCAGCCGCTTTACATTCCTTTCGTGTAAGCTTTTTCAGTTCTGCTCTCTTTGCAGCTATTGCGGCGGCTTGTGAAATATCCTCGTTTCCTGCGCAGCACGAAAAACTGTTTGAAATATGATAACCGCCGTTGCGGAACATACTCGAATAAATATCGGCATTACTATAGTCAAAGCCGTCTTTCATCACAATAGTTCCGCTCCTGAATATGATTATCAGCTCTCCGTCGGAACACATTTCATCGCAGTGTACCATATAAAGGACATTCTTCTCACAACCGACCAAATACGCCTTATCATAACTCTGAGTCAGATGTACACCTTTAAGCTCACCTGTTTTTCTGAAATCGGGATAAACGCCCTCATAGCCTGCTTTATAAAGTGTATCGGTGATATTTTTTCTTATCCGAATGTTTTCGGGTTCAAGTCCGATTATTTCCGATATAGTGGGATAATCCTTGCAAAGCCCCCAAAAAATCATATACAATTCACGCCAGAGCGGTTCATATTTCACGTCATCAAGCCCGCTGAAACGTTTATTTGAAATTCCTGTTTTAGCACGTCTGACATTCTTTAAGATGATTGCGATAAACTCATTCAAGCCGTACTTTTCGGCATAAGCTGTAAGAACCGGTAATTCAGGTTTTGCTTTAGAGCTGTCTGTAATTTCCATAAGTTCAAGCACAAGCGGTAGGTAATTACGCTCGGCTTCGCTGATAAAAGTTTCATCAAAGCTGTATCTGCCATATATATTAGCCGCCATACAAACTACTATATCCCATACGCCATCGGAGTTATATGTTTTCCTGCACGGCATCATTTCCGCATTTGCTTGGTCAAACTTCAGTTCAAAATCTTCATCACCTCGTTCTTCGCTCCATACTGAGAAATGAATCACATTTTCATTTTCATCAATGCACATCTCATAGACAAGTACATAGCTGTCTTCAGGCATTGTATATTCGGTTTTAACTTTGTCAAGGCAAACCTTTAAAATGAAACCTTCCATATCAAAGAGAACAACCGCATTGTTTTCTTCCGTTCCGGTCAGATATATATTGCAATAGAATAACGAATCGTCATTGAATTTGCTGAATATTTTTTGCGTGAGCTTATCAATATTATTCATAACTGCCTCCCGTATTATTTTGTACTTACATTTTACCATAACTGCGCCGACAGTGCAACCACAAACGCAAAAACACCGCAGTATTTCCACTGCGGTGAATGTTAATGTGGGAAGCTCCTGAATAAAGAACAACCTCCCGTTTTAATTATCTTACTTCTTCTTTATAACCGTTCCCTGTCTTGTTTCCTCGACGGTGTAACCCATTGCGGTTATCTTATCTCTAAGCTCATCAGCAAGTGCGAAGTTCTTATCCTTTCGTGCCTGCTTTCTCTGCTCGGCAAGCTCAAGAATTTCGGCAGGAAGCTCCTCGGCTGTATCGGCAGGCTTTTCGTTTACCGCCTTTGCCTTTTCGATAAGCGACAGTGAAAGCACCTTGTCGAAGTCGGCGATAAGCGCCAGCTTTGTTGCCGGTGTTGTGTCAGCCTTTAATACATCATACAATGCAGTGATTGCAAGCGATGTGTTTATATCGTTGTCCATAGCGGCGGTGAAGCCCTCACGGAGCTTATCGTAAGCCGCCTTGTCAACCTCGCCCTGCTCCGCCTTTAAAAGCTGTGCTATCTTAGTGACCAGCTTTTCGTATGCGCCCTTTGCATTATCAAGATTCTCGTAAGTGAATACGAGCGACTTTCTGTAGTGTGACAGCAGGCAGAAGAAACGGTATATCACGGGGTCGTAGCCCTTGCTCTCAAGCAGGGATACCGTAAGGAATTCGCCCTTTGACTTGCTCATCTTGCCGCTGTTTGTATTGAGGTGGTGAACGTGGAACCAGTAGTTGCACCACTTATGACCGAGGTAAGCCTCACTCTGTGCTATCTCATTTGTGTGGTGGGGGAATGCGTTGTCGATGCCGCCGCAGTGAATGTCAAGATATTCACCGAGATGCTTCATACTTATGCAGCTGCACTCGATATGCCAGCCGGGGTAGCCTACTCCCCACGGGCTGTCCCACTTGAGTTCCTGATCGTCAAACTTTGACTTTGTGAACCACAGGACGAAGTCTGCCTTGTTTCTCTTGTTGCCGTCCTCCTCAACGCCTTCACGGACACCAACCGCAAGGTCCTCCTCCTTGAAATCGTTGAAAACATAATACTTTTCGAGCTTGGAGGTATCAAAATAGATATTTCCGCCTGCTTCGTAAGCGTAGCCCTTTTCGATAAGGGAAGAAATTACCTTGATGAAATCTGCGATACAGTGCGTTGCAGGCTCTACAACATCGGGACGCTTGATGTTCAGCTTAGTGCAGTCCTCGAAGAAAGCGTCCGTGTAATACTTTGCTATCTCCATAACTGTCTTATGCTCACGCTTTGCACCCTTCAGCATCTTGTCATCGCCTGTGTCGCCGTCGCTTGTCAGATGTCCTACATCGGTAATGTTCATTACACGCTTTACATCATAGCCGACATAGCGCAGGTACTTTTCAAGCACATCCTCCATAATGTAGCTGCGCAGATTTCCTATGTGTGCAAAGTGGTACACGGTAGGTCCGCAGGTGTACATATTTACCTTGCCCTCGACATTCGGCACGAATTCTTCCTTTTTGTGTGACAGTGAATTATATAACTGCATTTTCTTATCCTCGCTTTTATTTAATATTGTTTTCTTTAAGTTCTTCTCTGAGCAGATCTATCTCGCTCTGCATTGTTTCAAGCCTGCTCTGCAAGGCACATATCTGCTGTGCCACAGGGTCGGGAATGTGTATCTGGTCAAGGTCGCAGGCATTTACCCTCTGACCGTCACGGCGGACTATCCTTGCAGGAACGCCGACCGCAGTTGAGTTAGGCGGTACCTCCGACAGCACAACGGCATTTGCGGCTATCTTTGCGTTATCGCCCACCTTGAAAGGACCGAGAACCCTTGCTCCCGAGCCTACCATTACATTGTTGCCGAGCGTGGGGTGACGTTTACCGGTATCTTTACCCGTACCGCCGAGCGTTACGTTCTGATAAAGCGTGCAGTAATCGCCTATCTCGGTAGTTTCACCTATTACAACGCCGCTTCCGTGGTCGATGAACAAGCCCTTTCCTATCGTTGCGCCTGGGTGTATCTCTATACCCGTTTTTCGCAAAGCACGCTGTGATATCCACCTTGCAATGAAATAATGCTTTTTAAGATACCATTTATGCGCCCTGCGATATGCCCTTACAGCCTTGAAGCTGGGATACAGGAAAAACACCTCGAGATCGCTCTTTACGGCAGGATCTCGTTCTCTGACCGATTTTATATCCGCTTTAATTTTATCGAACATATGTTTCCTACCCTTCTCCGAAAATAAAAACGCCCTCGTCTGCATAACAGACGAAGGCGATATTTCTATCACGGTTCCACTTCGCTTCGGAGCTTACACTCCCTTTATGTCTTTAACGCAGACTACACGGGCAGAGATACTGATAAGTCTAACGTTCCCTCTGCCGACCCGGATAAATAATCCATACAGCCGCACTTCACCGTAAATCAGTCTGCCGTCTTTCACCTTACACGGCTCTCTGTGAAACTTTTTACCGGTTACTCTTGCTATACACGGTCTTTGCACTTATGCTTCATTATATGTTTAGTGTATCATAAATGCAACGCTGTGTCAAGCGAAAAATCAAATATGCCGTTACTCCGAAATATTCTTTGCAACAGGCAGTCTTACGCAGACAAGAGTGCCCTTGCCAAGCTCGCTGTCAAGAGTTACCGTACCGCCGTAGCAGTTGACGATATGCTTTACTATGGAAAGGCCCAGACCGGTACTGCCCTCTTTGGTGCTTCTACCCTTATCCACTCTGTAGAAACGCTCAAATACACGGTTAAGCGATTCCTTAGGGATGCCTATGCCGTTATCCCTTACATAGATACAGCCTGTCTCACCCATATCGTGAAGCGTTATCTCCACTCTGCCGCCGTCCTTGTTGTACTTTATAGCGTTGCTGACTATGTTTTCGACAAGTTCGTATATGTGCTTGTATGCGGCACGGACGGTAAAGCTGTCGCCTGAAAGTTCTATCGTGACATTTCTGGCAGAAGCCGCAGGCTCCAGACATTCCTTTACCGCTGTGCATATCTCGGACAGCTTACAGTCGGTCACTTCCTCGGCTGTCGTTTTGTTTTCAAGCGAGGATATTTCAAGAATGTCGCTGATGATTGTTGACATTCTCTTGGCTTCGGTAAGAATTCTTCCGATGTAATAATCCTTCTTATCCTTAGGCACAAGTCCGTTTTCAAGAAGCTCGGCAAAGCCCGAAATTGCCGTCAACGGCGTTTTCAGCTCGTGACCGGCATTTGCGAAGAAATCGGCTTTTAGCTGTTCGGACATACGCTTGTCGGTAACGTCACGGATAACCATAAGTCCGCCGTGCATTGCATCTATTCCGCTCTTGGATACGGGGAATACCTGCACGAGCAAAATCCTTCCGTCAACGGTGCTTTCTATAGTTACCGTCCTGTCTTCGTTTGCCGCTTTTTCCGCTCCGCTGATTATCTCGGGCTTTCTTGCAAGCTCGGGTACGGTCAAGGCGCCGCTTTCCTCAGAAGCACCGAGCAGCTTAAGCCCGGCACGGTTTATCGAAATTACCGAAAGATCGTTATCGTAAAGAATTACACCGTCCTGAAGGCTTTCAAGTATGAAGCGTTCCTTTTCACGCTCGTTTTCAAGCGTCTTCATATTATCCTGTATGCTTTTACGCATAAAATTGAACATTGTGACAAATTCATCAAGCTCCGGGTATTTGTGCGAGGGTATCTCGTCAAGCTCCGCAGAGATTTTTTCGTCACCGACATATTTCATACCGCTCATAGCCTTTGATATGCTGTTTATCGGCTTCATTATCTGGCGGGCGACACTGCTCACCGCTATAAGCCCTGCTATTATGCCTATTGCGGCGGCTATCAGCATAGGCGCTATGAACATTGACGCAAAATCCATATAGCTGTTTATATTGTAGCTTATTCTGATTATATCGTCATCCTTAACCTTCATAGCGGCATAAATCTGATTTTTGCCGAGCGTCTTGGAATATCTTACGGCTACTCCGCTTCCTGTAAGCTCTGCCTGCTTTATCTCCTCACGGGTGCTGTGGTTATCGTCCGGCTCACCGTCGATATAGGTGTCTACAAATACAGTTCCGTCCTTATTGATAAAGCTCACTCTGGCGTTTCCGACAAGTGAGCTTAATCTGTTCGCAAGGTCATAGTCGTGGTCGGCTTCGTCCTCATATATCACACGGATAAGTCCGAGAGAAGTCAGCATATCGCTTTTTCTGACGTTCTGCTCCGTGCTTGAAAGAAGTGCGGTAGCAGATACAACGCACACCGACATAACTATCGCAATTACTATAAGAAAACGTACTATAAGTGCTTTTTTCATCTGTACGTCCTCCTGTTATTCTCCTATAAATCTGTAGCCTACTCCTCTTACCGTTTTGATAAGATGAGCATTCTCGGCATCGTCGCTGAGTTTTTTTCTGAGCGTTCCTATGTGCATATCGAGCGTTCTTGTTTCACCGACAAAATCTATGCCCCACACTTTCGTGAGAAGCTCCTCACGGCTGACTACTCTTGCCCTGTTCTTAAGAAGATACAACAGAAGCTCGTATTCCTTCAGCGTAAGCTCTATCGGTCTGCCGTCACGGCTAACCTCTCTGAGAGATGTGTTTACCGTTATGCCGCCTGCAGTAATCTTATCGGAAGCGCTGTCTGATGTGCTTCTGCCGGAACGCCTTAAAAGCGCCTTTATTCTTGCGGCAAGCTCCATAATGCCGAACGGCTTTGTGAGATAATCGTCTGCGCCGTTTTCAAGTCCGAACACCTTGTCTATCTCGGCCGATTTTGCTGTCAGCATAAGTATCGGCGTATTCTTTGTCTGCTCGTTTTCACGAAGAATCTTCACTGCCTGCACACCGTCCATACCCGGCAGCATTATGTCAAACAGGAATATATCCGGCACCTGCTTTTCGGCTGCGGCAAGGCAATCCTCCGCACTGACAAAGCTCTCCACCTCGTATGAATAAGCCGAAAGAGCTACCGTCACAAGCTCTCTTATACTGTCATCGTCCTCTGTAATATAGATACGTTCAGCCATTATATCAGCCTCCAAAGTTTATATAATACGGGTATTCTTGTATTCTCCCGTCTTGAAGAATTCCACCCACTCGCAGATATTCACCGCATGGTCGGCTATTCTTTCAAGATATTTTACTATCATAAGGGCATCGACCGCAACATCGCCGCTGCAATGCTCGCTCTTTATAAGCTCTACTATGCGGTTTCTTATAGAAACGAACAGCTCGTCAACCTCATCGTCAGCCTTTATCGTTTCATTCGCAAGCTCCATATCGGTTGTTACGAATGAATCTATAGAGTGCGAAACCATTATTATTACCTTTTCACTCATAGTCTGAATCTCTTTTACTATGTGCATGATAGCGGATACGTCTGCGGTAAGGCTGATCTCCGCAATATCTGCGGCATTGTCGGCTATACGCTCCATATCAGTTACCATTTTGAGCGCCGCTGAAACCTTACGAAGATCTCTTGCGACAGGCTGTTCACGAAGTATTATAGACAGGCACTGGCTCTCGATGTTCTTTTCTTCCTCATCTACCGCTCTGTCTCCGTCTACTACCTTTTTTGCAAGAACGGCATCGCTGTCACGCAGTGCTGTGATAGCTGAAGCTATTGCCTCCTCTATCATTCCGCCCATACGGATAAGATCGTTATTCAGCTTGCCGAGCTTATGTTCAAATGTTTCTCTCATTTCTGTTTACCCTTTCTAATATAATATCACACATAACGTATAAAATCAACCGAAACGTCCTGTGATATAATCTTCCGTCCGCTTATCAACGGGACGTGAGAACAGTTCTTCTGTCGGTGCGTACTCGACCATTTCTCCTACAAGGAAGAATGCCGTGTAATCCGAAATTCTCGTTGCCTGCTGCATATTGTGAGTTACAATAGCTACCGTGTACTTTTCCTTGAGCGTGTTCATAAGCTCCTCGATTTTAAGCGTCGATACAGGGTCGAGCGCCGATGTAGGTTCGTCCATAAGAATGACCTCAGGCTGAACGGCGATTGCTCTTGCGATACAGATTCTCTGCTGCTGACCGCCCGAAAGACTGAGTGCGGATTTATGAAGTCTGTCCTTTACCTCGTCAAAAACAGCCGCACCGATAAGGCTCTCCTCGACTATCCTGTCGAGCTTTACCTTGCTCTTTATGCCGTGTACTCTCGGTCCGTATGCTATGTTATCGTAAATGCTCATCGGGAAGGGGTTGGGCTTCTGGAACACCATTCCTATTCTGCGGCGCAGTACGTTTGTATCAACGCCGTCAGCGTAGATGTCCTCGCCGTCAAGCAGAAACCTGCCTGTTATCTTACAATCCGGTATCAGATCGTTCATACGGTTAAGGCTTTTCAGATATGTGGATTTGCCGCAGCCCGAAGGACCGATGAAGGCGGTTATCTTATTTGTCTTTATATCAAGGTTTATGTCCTTGAGAGCGTGATTTTCTCCGTAATATAGATTCACATTTCTTGTACAGAGCTTCACATCGCTCTGAGGTACGATTATATCTGACATTGTTTATCCTCTTTTCTTTTTACGGCATTATACCGAGCGTTTCTTTCTTATTCTGTAAGCGACCAGCTTTGCGCATATGTTGATTATAAGCACTGTTACAAGCAGTACAAGCACTGTAGAGAATGCGTACTTCATTTCGGCACCGCCACGCTGTGCGTACTGGTAAAGCTGAACAGTGAGCGAGCCGCCCTGATTCATCACCTTGCCGAAAATATCGCCGAGCGAATTTATACCTACCTCAGCGGCAATACCCGCTGTGAAGATAAGCGCCGCAGACTCGCCTACTATTCTGCCTATTGACAGAATTACCGAGGTCAGTATACCGTCTATACAGCTGGGAAGAACAACAGTCCTTATAGTATGCCACTTAGGTGCGCCAAGTCCGACAGCACCCTCTCTGTAGCCCATAGGAACGGTCTTTATCGCCTCCTGCGTGGTACGGATTATGGTGGGCAGTACCATTATTGACAATGTCAGCGCACCTGTAAGCAGTGAGTAGTTTACCTTGAAGATATTGTAGAAGAACACGCTGCCGAAAAGTCCGTATATGATCGAGGGGATGCCTGCAAGCGTTTCGGTAGTGAATTCGATTATTCTTGTAAGTCTGCCCTGCTTTGCGTATTCGGTAAGATAAATTGCCGCACCTACACCGACAGGTGTTGCGATGATAAGCGTAATCACTACAAGATAAAGCGTATTGATTATATTGCCGAGTACGCCGTAGTTTTCATAAGGATATGAGAACGCCGGAGTTGTAAGGAAGTTCAGGCTCATTCCCTCTGCGCCTTTTACGGCTATGTATATAATCATACCGAGCGTCAGCGCAACGACTATGCCGGACGAAAGAAAAATCAGAGCCTTCAGCACTATGTCGCTTACTCTTCTGCGCTTTTTAGTAAGAGAATTCGTAACTGTTTTTGCCATAATCTATCACGCCTTTCCTGCAGTCTTTGCCGCTTTTTCCTTTTTGCCGCCCTTTTTGAGTATACCGTTGAGTATCAGATTTATTATCATAATGAACACGAACAGCACAAGTCCTATCGCAAAGAGCGCCTCTCTGTGAAGTCCGCTTGAATACGGGAATTCGGCAACGATACCTGTTGTGAGGAATTTTACCGATGAGAACAGCTCCGGCATATTTGCGCTATTGCCTGCAACAAGGATAATAGCCATAGCCTCACCTATCGCTCTGCCGACACCGAGAACGACACCGGACGCAATACCCGACTTTGCGGCGGGGATAACCACCTTGAAGATAGTCTGTATCTTGGTTGCTCCCAGTCCGTAGCTTGCCTCTCTGTATTCGGAAGGAACGGCGGATATTGCGTTCTCCGAAATGTTTATGATAGTGGGGAGTATCATTATGGCAAGTACGATTATTGCACTTGCAAGGTTTGCGCCGCCTGTGAACTGATGTGTAGGATCATTTGCGTAAATAATCTCCTCCAGTGCGTACATAAGCGGCTTTACAAGATTTGCGCCGAGCAAACCGTATATAACCGACGGGATACCCGCAAGAAGCTCGACCGCAGGCTTTACTACGTTCTTCATCGCCTTAGGTGCAAGCTCGGACAGGAACACCGCTGTGAGAAGTCCTATCGGAACACCGATAACTATTGCGCCGAGAGTACCGAATACCGACGTGAGAATCAGCGGAAGGATACCGAACTGTTCTTTCTTTGCGTACCATGTGTCGCCGAACAGAAAATCGGTCAATCCGATTTTTCCTATGGCGTGAGCACCCGATATTATCATATAAATTGTTATCATCAGGACGCACGCTACCGCTGTGATCCCACATACGGTAAATATGTACTTCATTACACGTTCTGTAACGTTTGTGAATCCCGATTTTTTACTTCTTATAGCAGATCTCTGCTTTCCGACCGAGCCTACCGCAACTGCTGCGCCGCTTGTCTTTTCCAAGTAAACCATCCTTTCAGGGCTATACATACTTATACAGCAAATTCCGGTAACGGATTGCTACCGGAAAAGTGCTTACTGTATAAGAATTATCGACTTGTTTTTTACTTTACGGGAACTGCACCCTGTGCAAGTACGAGTGCCTGACCTTCTTCTGAGAGAATGAAGTCAAGGTAAGCCTTAACGAGCTTGTTATCGGAACCCTTGAGTGTTGCACAGATGAAGGGTCTCTGTACTTTGTAAGCGCCGCTCTTTACGTTTTCTTCTGTAGCTTCAACGCCGCCGACCTTAAGTGCTTTTACTGTTTCGTCAACGTTTGCAAGTGAAGCGTAACCGATAGCACCGTCTGTCGTTGCTACTGCGTTGATAACCGAGCCTGTAGACTCAAGCTCCTGTGCGTACTTGGGTTCCTTGTCGCCCATTACGATAGACTCGAAACCGTCTCTTGTACCTGAACCGTCCTCACGGCCGATAACTACGATTGACTTATCATCGCCGCCAAGTTCCTTCCAGTTTGTGATCTCGCCTGAGTAAACCTTAGCGAGATCCTCAAGTGTGATGTCTTCAAGCTTGTTTGCAGGGTTTACTACAAGAGCGATACCGTCAAGTCCTACTACTGTAGCGTCGAGCTTTTCTGCTTCTTCATCCTTGAGCTTTCTTGATGAGTTACCGATGTCGCACTTGCCCTCTGAGGCTTCCTGGATGCCTGTACCCGAACCTGTGAGGTTTAAGTTAACTGTTACGCCCTTGTTCTTTTCCATAAATGCGCCGTTAACAGCCTTGATAACCTTTTCCATTGATGTTGAGCCGTTCATTGACAGTGTGCCGCTGAGCTCCTCTGCAGCTGTAGATGATGCTTCGGAAGATGTGCCTGCTACGCTGCTTGTTGCAGTTTGGGAACATCCTGTTGCTGCAGCAACTATTGCTGCGCCTGCGATAAGTGATATTAACTTCTTGTTCATGTTGTTTCCTTTCTTAAGGGCGATACCCCTCGGAGTTTTCCTGATACTCCATAATGTTTATGTACATTTTTTATCTGTCGCTCGGTTTCCCTCCCGACTACATTTCATATTATAGTCACAACGGGCTTTACATTAAAGCAAGGAATGGTATAAAGTCGGTAAAGTTTTTGTAAAGCCACATATTCCGCATAGCAAAGCCAAACTATGCACCGACTTTACATTTTTGCCGTGCAACTTTACATTCGATTTTTAACGCTTTACAGTTTTCAGCCGTCACTCAGAATAGCTTTATATCTTGATTTGACGGTTAATTTATGGTAGAATAATATCAAAAGTCACACGAAAGAAGGTATAATATGCCACACTCATCGGGCGGAGGCTCTCACGGGGGCGGAAGCCACCACTCCTCCTCATCGCACAGCTCGTCACACCGTTCATCATCGGGAGGCGGCTCAAGCAGAATAAGGACCAGCCGCACATATTTCCCCGGTGCAAGAAGATTCGTTTACTACAGAAACGGCGTTCCGAACTACGTCTACTCGGATACCGACCTTTCAAAAGGTCCGAGCAAGCTGAGATTTTTAATGCTCATATTCTATGTACCGTTTGTTCTGGCGGCGTTCTTGATGATATCTACGTCTTTCGGCATACCCGAAAAGCTGAAGGTTGATTATAACTCGCAGATAGTTATACAGGACGATGCTAACGTACTCGGAGATACAACGAAGCTCGGCGACGCACTTGAGGATTTCTTCAACACAACGGGTATTTCTCCTGCGGTAATGACTGTGTACAACTCCGACTGGGAGGATAACTATACCGACCTTGAGAAGTACGCTTATGAGCTTTATGTAAACCGGTTCTATGACGAAAAGCACTGGCTGATAGTGTATTCTCAGCCGAAAGATCCCGACGATGAATTCAACAACTGGTACTGGGAGGGTATGCAGGGCAATGATACCGACAGTATCATTACTTCATCCGTAGCATACGATTTTACAAACGATCTGCACAAGAGGCTGCTTGTCGAGGGAACAAAGGTAAATGACGCTATCACCGACAGCTTTAACGCACTTACTCCTACTGTAATGAAGTTCAGATTTGATGGCGAAACCTTCGGAATAGGAATCTTTATGCTCCTGTTCGTCTGCATACACGCATTCTTTATGGTATTCTTCCGACCTAACGCAAATAAATACAAGGGTGCAAAGGAAGTACCTCTTGACGGCTACTATGCTCCTCCTCAGCAGACTGCACCGCAGCCGCAATCCGTCGTAATGAAACAGGCCTCCTGCGAATACTGCGGAGGCGTCTATACCATAGGCAGCTGCAACGCCTGCCCTCACTGCGGCGCACCTATTCAGCCGCAGGATTACACTGTTCCCGTACATAACGGCACGAGTACAGCAAGCACAACAGATACAACAAACACAAACACGCATTAACAATCATTGAGGTATAATATGGACGGCTCAAGGATAACTGATTCGCCTTTAGGCGCTGTACTGCTTATAATCGGCTCGGTCGTAGCGGTTATGGCGCTTGTCTGTGTCATCATTCAGCTTTACAAAAATCATATTTCAGACAGAAGTATGTGCCGTGAAATTTACGGTACAGATAAGCCTGCCAAGCATAAAAGTGTGCCGAAAAAATTAAAGGCTCTCGAAGAACGTTTTCGGGAGCTTGATATTCCGCCGGTTTATTCGTTCACGGGTAATTGCTGCTACGAACATTTCACAATAACGGCGAAGCGTGAATTTATATTTTATGTATGCTGTCACACGGTTGGCGGCGAAACGCTTGACAAAAAGCTGTTTTTAAATTCAGAAAAAGCAAGGCGGTACATTTTCCGTGAGGTTATGGATATAGTTCTGAACAGTTACGGAGAAGAAGGGTATTCAGTATACGCTTCAAAGCTCACCGCCGAGGAAAAAGAGATAATGGGTATATAATCCGCAGGACTCAAGCCGTATATAACGCAAAAATCCCCTCCGCAAAAGCGGAGGGGATAATTTTATGCTTTGTCGGTCAATCAAACACTGCTGTGCTTCTTAACGTAGTCTACAACCTCGTCAACAGTTGTGAATGCCATGCTTACGCAGGTATCTGCACAACCGTAGTAGATAGCGATTCTGCCTGTATCAGCGTCGCAGAGTGCTGCGCAGGGGAATGTAACGTTCTGAACGTCGCCTACGCACTCATAGTACTCTCTGGGGTTGAGAAGGTACTCAGCGCAACGATACTTAACCTTCCAGGGCTTGTCGATGTCGAGGATAGCAGCTGAGAAGCTGTATACATAGCCGTTGCAGCTCTGGAGAACGCCGTGGTAGAATACCAGCCAGCCTTCGCTTGTCTCTATCGGGATAGGACCTGCACCGATCTTGAGTGATTCCCAGCCCTTCATAGGAGCCATAACGTGTCTGTGTTCGCCCCAGTATTTCATATCGGGCGACTGTGAAAGGTACATATCACCGAAGGGTGTGTGACCGCTGTCTGAAGGACGGCTGAACATAACGTACTTGCCGTTTATCTTACGGGGGAACAGAACACCGTTTCTGTTAAAGGGAAGGAATGCATTCTCGCACTGGTGGAACTCCTTGAAGTCCTTTGTCCAGCCCACACCGATTGTAGGCTTCCAGCCGTATGCGTTGCACCATGTAATCCAGAATCTGTCCTCGATCCATACGCATCTGGGATCGTAGCCGTACTGCCAGGGGTTAGCTTCTGCAGTTTCGGGGTCGTCGTTTATCCATTCAACCTTTTCTTCGTTAAGGTTCCAGTGTACGCCGTCCTCAGAGAAGCCTGCGTGGATAGCCATGTTTCTTTCCTTGTCGTCAACACGGAAAACACCTGCGAACTTGCCCTTTTCGCTCTCGAAAGGAACAACTGCGCTGTTGAAGATAGAGTTGCTGGTAGGAAGAAGGTCACGGGGGATTATGGGGTTGTTGTCTGCACGCCAGATAACGTCCTTACAGCCTGCGGGTCTGTCCTGCCAGGGAATGTTCGGTAAAGATGTACCGTTGATAACTTTTACGTTCATACTTGATTCTCCTTGATAAGTCATATTTCCGTTAAGAAGCGTAAATCGCTCTTTGTATTAAGTATATCATAGCCATTCTTCAAATGCAAGAGTTTTTGTTAAATTTTTTTACTTAATTTTTAGGCTAATAAACTAAAAATAGATTAAATTTTGATTACAAATCTACATTGCGTATTATAGCAGAGCATTCTGTGCTGTTGCTTATATCCGATGCGTTGAAAAAACGCAAATAACAAAATTGCGGATAAAATTACAGCACCTGTAAATCGGGCATTCGGAAATTTTCACAAACGAGCAGTTAGAATATACTAACGATTTGAGTTAGAATAAACAAACTTTTTGTATTTGCGTTAGTCGTTTTGATTTTTGCTTGACAAACCGCTCTGCTGTGAGTACAATATTTTTTGTTAGCAGGTGCTAACCTTTTATTTGGCAATCAAGTTAGCTTGCTCTAATTTAATTAGCATTAACTAATAAGGTTAGCCAAGACTATATAAACAGACAGTCGGAACAAAAGAAAGGATGACGTTCTATGATGCCGCTCATACTCGCATCTGAGGGTGACGAAAATATCATAAAGAAAATCGGCGGAAGTCCTGATGTCAAGAAGCATCTTGAAAATTTGGGATTTGTAGTCGGTGGCAACGTAAAGGTCGTTACAACGGTAAACGGTAACCTTATCGTGAATGTCAAAGAGGCAAGAGTTGCGATAAGCAAGGAAATGGCACAAAGAATCATGATATGATTCTTATTATAGAGGAGGATAACCGATGAAGACATTAAAACAGGCAACTGTCGGAGAAACCGTCAAGGTTGTCAAGCTGCACGGCGAGGGCGCTATCAAGCGCAGAATTATGGATATGGGGCTTACAAAGGGCGTAGAGGTATACGTCCGCAAGGTAGCGCCATTAGGCGACCCTGTTGAAGTAACGGTAAGAGGCTATGAGCTTTCGCTCAGAAAAGCCGACGCCGAAATGGTAGAGGTCGAATAATCTCTGCGTTTCAACAATTTGATCAGGTAATAAACTTAAATGGTTAGTGAAAGCTAAGACTTTTATGGCTTTATGAAAGAGAGGAATTATCCCGATGAGTTTAAAAATTGCGCTCGCAGGTAACCCTAACTGCGGCAAAACCACATTGTTCAACGCTCTGACGGGCTCAAACCAGTTTGTAGGTAACTGGCCCGGTGTTACCGTTGAAAAGAAGGAGGGTAAGCTCAAAAAGAGCGACGGAGTAGTAATTACCGACTTACCCGGTATCTATTCACTGTCACCCTACACACTTGAAGAAGTAGTTGCAAGAAACTATCTTATCGAGGAGCGTCCCGATGCTATACTCAATATCATTGACGGTACGAACCTTGAAAGAAACCTTTACCTTACAACACAGCTCACAGAGATTGGCATTCCTGTTGTTATTGCCATCAATATGATGGATATAGTAAAGAAGAACGGCGACAAGATAAACATTGAGGAGCTTTCAAGGGAGCTTGGATGTAAAGTTGTCGAAATCTCGGCTCTTAAGGGTACGGGAATAAAGGAAGCCGCAGACGCTGCGGTTGAAGCGGCAAAGAACGGCAAGACAGTTCCTATGCACACATTCTCAGGTCCTGTTGAGCATACGATAGCTCACATAGAGGAAGCCGCAGTACACAATATGCCCGAAGAACAGCAGAGATGGTACGCTATAAAGCTGTTCGAGCGTGACGACAAGGTTATCGAAAAGCTGAATCTTGACAGCGCTGTAATGGCTCACATTGACGAGGATATAAAGAACGTCGAAAAAGAGCTTGACGACGACGCAGAAAGCATTATCACAAACGAAAGATACGTTTACATAGCTGAGCTTATCAAGGGCTGTTACAAGAAGAAATCGGCTGGTCAGCTGACAACCTCGGATAAGATCGACAAGGTTGTTACAAACCGATTTGCCGCTCTTCCGATATTCGCTGTAATAATGTTCCTCGTTTACTATATTTCAATGGTAACGGTAGGTACAGCCGCAACAGACTGGGCTAATGACGGACTGTTCGGTGACGGCTGGCACTTGTTCGGAATAGGCTCGGCAGATTATGAGGATGCATCGGGCGCTTACTCTGACGCTTTGGAGGCTGTTAACGGTTTCGTTACAATAGAGCCTGACAGTGACGATTTTGAGCCGGGTACTGCTCTTGAAACGCTCAAGTCATACAAGCCCGAAGGCGAGAATCCTTCAGTGCAGATAGATGTAGAGGACGAAGAAACACTTGAAGTAAGCCAGCTTACAGTTTACTACAAGGAGATCCCTGCAAACGCAGATAAAGACACGACACTCGGCATCACATATCTTGACGCTGTTAAGTACTTTGAAGAAGGCGGCGAAAGCGCATTTGAAGAACCCGATCCCGCAAGCTACGGCGTATGGGTACCCGGTATCCCCGTACTTATCGAGCAGGGTCTTGACGCTGTTAACTGCGTAGACTGGTTAAAGGGTCTTATCCTTGACGGTATTGTTGCCGGTGTAGGCGCTGTACTCGGCTTCGTTCCGCAGATGCTCGTACTGTTCATTCTGCTTGCTATTCTTGAGGCTTGCGGTTATATGGCCCGTATCGCATTTGTGCTTGACCGTATCTTCAGAAAGTTCGGTCTTTCAGGTAAATCGTTCATACCGATACTTGTCGGCACAGGCTGCGGTATCCCCGGTATCATGGCATCGAGAACAATTGAAAACGAGCGTGACCGCCGTATGACGATCATGACAACAACATTTATCCCCTGCGGCGCTAAGCAGCCGTTCATAGCAATGATAGCAGGCGCTATCTTCGGTGGTTCACCCTGGATTGCAACGGGCGCATACTTCTTAGGTATGGCGGCTATCATCGTTTCGGGTATCATTCTTAAGAAGACAAAGATGTTCGCAGGAGATCCCGCTCCTTTCGTAATGGAGCTTCCCGCATACCACATTCCTACAGTTGGAAACGTACTGCGTTCAATGTGGGAGCGTGGATGGTCATTCATCAAGAAGGCAGGTACTATCATCCTCCTTTCAACTATCGTAGTCTGGTTCACATCATTCTTCGGCTGGGTAGACGGTGCATTCCAGATGCTCTCAGAAGAACAGATGGATTGCAGTATCTTAGCTAATATCGGTAAGGCTATCTGCTGGATATTCGCACCTCTCGGCTGGGGCGACTGGCAGGCGACTGTTGCGGCTGTTACAGGTCTTGTTGCAAAGGAAAATATCGTTGCGACAATGGGTATCCTTTACGGAAGCGGCGACGCTACTGTATGGCAGACGCTTGCAAGCAGCTTCACAGCTGTAACGGGTATGTCGTTCCTCGTATTCAACCTTCTGTGCGCTCCCTGCTTTGCCGCAATGGGTGCTATCAAGCGTGAAATGAACAACGCTAAGTGGTTCTGGTTTGCTATCGGTTATGAGTGCGGTTTTGCTTATGTAATCGCTCTTATGATAAACTACTTCGGCAAGCTGTTCACAGGCGCACTTGCAGGCGCAGGCGACATAATCGGTCTTATCGTTGCATTCCTTCTCCTTGCCGCTCTTATCTACCTTCTCGTTCGTCCTTACAAGGAGAGCAAGAAGCTCGGCGTTAAGGTCAAGGTTACAAAGTAAGGTCTTATTTCAGAAATAAAAAGGAGTGATCTTTATGGATCCTGTTGTAGGTTCAATAATCGTAGCGGTAATTTTACTTGCGGTGATCATACTGATCATTCACAAGCTGGTAAGCGACAAGAAAAAGGGCAAGTTCTCGTGCGGCGGCTGCGTCGGATGCAGCGGTCACTGCGCCGAATGCCACGGCTGCGGTTCAGCCCCTGAGTCGCAAACGAAGAAAAGCAAATAAGTAATCAATAAAAGTATGAAGCGGAGCCGTATGGTTCCGCTTTTGCTTTGAAAAGGAAGATAAAAAATATCCGCACTGCCGTGCAGCATCTGTGGCAGTGCGGATAAATTTATCTTTTTATTTCAGCTTTTCGGCATCGGGTATGGCGTCTGTTACCTCTACCTCAGCCTTCTGCTTGTAGCAGGCGAATATCTCGTCAAGCTCAAGCTTTTTCATCTTAGGTGTGACAAGGCTCACAAGCGGTACAATTATAAGTCCTGCGGCCATAAGGAACATACCGAAGTTTACGGGAGATGCAACATTGAAGCCGAGTATAGTACCTGCAGGCTTGATTATCATATGCAGTACGGTGCCGATAACGCCTACGCCGAAGCTGACGTAAACGCTTATCTTGGTAACGCCCTTCCAGAAAAGACCGTACATAAACGGTGCTAAGAACGCACCTGCAAGCGCACCCCACGAATAGCCCATAAGATCGGAGATAAGAGCGTTCTTATTGAGGGCGATGATTACCGATATTGCAAGGAAGATAGCTATGAAGGCACGCATTACTATAAGAGACTTCTTTTCGTCGAGCTTATTCTTGCAAAGGGGATTTATAAGGTCGAGCGTCAGCGTTGAGCTTGATGTAAGCACAAGCGAGGACAGCGTTGACATTGATGCGGAAAGAACGAGGATAACGACAATACCGATAAGTATTTCGGGGAGCGATTCGAGCATCTTCGGGATAATTCCGTCAGAGCCTATCTGTGCAAACTTCTCATCGGATACGAATATTCTGCCGAAGCCGCCGAGGAAGTAGCTTCCGCCCGCAACGACAAGCGCAAAGACAGTTGATACTATCGTGCCTGTTCTGATAGAACGCTCGTCCTTTATCGTATAGAACTTATGTACCATCTGAGGAAGTCCCCACGTTCCGAGCGATGTGAGTATAATTACGCCGAGCAGATTTATCGGGTCGGGTCCGAAGAACGAAACGAATCCGCCGTTGAGGCCGGGAGAAGCTGTGCCCTCCGTGCTGATATGCGACAGCTGATTCAAAGCCTCGCTGAAGCCGCCCTTTGAGGCAAGCGTAGCCGCAATTACCGCAACTATGCCGACAAGCATTATAATTCCCTGCACGAAGTCGTTAAGCGCCGTTGCCTTATAGCCGCCGACAATAACGTATACTGCGGTAATTACCGCCATACCGACAACGCAGAACGAATAATCAATATTGAACGCCATTCCGAACAGTCTTGACAGGCCGTTATAAACGCTCGCTGTGTACGGGATAAGGAATACGAACACAATTATCGCCGAGATTATCTTCACAGCCTTGCTGTTGAAGCGTCTGCCGAAAAATTCGGGCATTGTGGCTGATTCAAGATGCTTTGACATTACTCTTGTCCGTCTGCCTAAGATAAGCCACGGCAGAAGCGAGCCGAGTATTGCGTTTCCTATGCCTATCCAGGTTGACGCAAGTCCGAAGTTCCAGCCGAATTTGCCTGCATATCCTACAAAGATAACAGCCGAAAAATAAGATGTACCGTATGCAAAAGCCGTGAACCACGGTCCTACGCTTCTGCCGCCGAGTACGAAGTCATTAACTGTGGAAGTCTTTTTACGGCAGTATATACCTATGCCGACTACCGACAGAATGTACAGGATGAGTATTGCTAATATCATTTTCTGTCCCCTTATAAAAGAAATAATTATGACCGTTTAAAGTGTTATCGCTTTCAAGTTACGTCACTTTAAACGGCTAAAATGATTATATACGAAAAAACCCTCTTTGTCAAGCGAATGACAGGAGGGTTTTAAATAATTGTTATTTGTTACAAAAGAGGTAAGGGGAAATTATGCAAGATTACATCTTGCTCAGTTTGTAGAAAAAGTCTGTATTTATAAAAATAGAGCAAATTCTCTATCCCTATAAGAACGCTTTGTGGGCTTTGCGTCCTGCAAAGCCTTTGGGCGTTCTATCTCGGCATCCTTGCCGAAACCCCAAGCCCCTTTCCCTCGGGAAGGGGCTATATTACTGGGGCTACCGCCCCTAGACCCCGTCGGGGGCTTTGCCCCTGCGACCCCATTTTTAAATAAGCAAGAGGTTTATCGACAGACTGATACAAGATTACATCTTGCTTAGCCGTCTTCCCTTGTTACCTTATCAAGAGCGATTGATGTTATAATCTTTTTATCTCCGCTCTTTGTGATAACATAAGTCATAGACTTGCTTGAAACCTGCTCGTTGACAAGACCGGGTATAGATACCGTAGGCGGATAATAATCAACGGTGAGCGTGTATGTTTCACCGACATTGCTTATTTTCGAAACTACGGGGTAGTAGTTCGGGATACGGTTTGTGTCTGCCACGATGTATACCTTTTTCTCGGAATTGTAGGTTGCAAGATCCTGCACATGGCCTACTGTCTGGTGCTTTACCTCAATACTGCTTCCGAAAACATTCTTTGCCGCAGTTTCAACATCAAATTCGGGGATATACATTACACCCGTGTCCGTTTCATAGTTGGACGTGTCGCCCGTGAGAAGTATTTTTGAAACGGCTATCTTTATTATAGTTGATTGTGTAAGCGTTGAAGCATCCTCAAAGCTGGGGGGATCGGTTGCGACAACGGGATAAAGGTAAAGGGCGAACTCTTCCTTAAGGTCGGTCTGATTGGATATCCTGCCTATCCCGCCGCTGATCGCCATTACGGTATTTACCGCACCGACTACAGCGAACACGATGATAAGAAGCCCGACAACAAAGTAGGCTATCTTCTTTGCAAGCCCTTTGTGGCGGTGTTCGGGAACATCGACAACGATGACCTCGTCCTGCTCGATCTCGCTCGGATCCTCCGACAGTGCCTCCTCTATAGAGCCTGCAAGCCCGTGAAGAACCTTGTTCTCGCTTTTTGCCTCTATGTGATTTTTATTCTTAATCCTCTTTTTTGCCATTTATGAGCGTTCCTCCTACCCTCTTGTCTGACCGTTTCCGTTGACAAGATATTTGAACGTTGTCAGAGCCTCAAGGCCCATAGGTCCTCTTACATGGAGCTTCTGCGTTGATATGCCTATCTCTGCTCCGAGTCCGAATTCGAAGCCGTCCGTAAAGCGTGTGCTGGCATTTACATATACAGCCGCCGCATCGACTTCACGCTGGAATTTCTCAGCATTACGCAGATACTCGGTCACTATACACTCGCTGTGGCCTGTGCCGAAGCGGTTGATATGAGCTATAGCTTCATCTATATCATCTACTGTCTTTACGGCAATCTTAAGGTCGAGGAACTCTCTGCGGTAATCTTCATCATCGGCTATCTTTTCAAGCGTGATATATGCACTGCTTGCTTCATCGCCGACAAAGGTCACCTTTCCGTTCCACCTTTCAGCGAGCTTCTTCAAAAAGCCCTCAGCTATATTCTTATGCACAAGTACGTTTTCAATGGCGTTGCACACAGACGGACGCTGTGTCTTTGCGTTATCCACTATATCCACTGCCATATCAATATCGGCGAAGCGGTCAACATAAACGTGGCAGTTGCCCTCGCCTGTCTGTATTACGGGAACTGTAGCGTTCTTTATTACGGCGTTTATAAGTCCGCCGCCGCCTCTTGGGATAAGTACGTCAACATATTCGTTTGCTTTCATAAGCTCGGTTGCGGTATCTCTTGAGGTATCCTCTACAAGCTGTACGATGTCGGGATTGACGCCGTGCTTTTCAGCCGCCGCTCTCATAATACCGACAAGGCACTTGTTTGAATTTATCGCATCACTGCCGCCACGCAGAATTACAGTATTGCCGGCTTTAAGGCAAAGGCATCCTGCGTCTACCGTAACATTGGGACGTGACTCGAAAATAATGCCGATTACACCGAGCGGTACGGATTTTTTTATTACGGTAAGACCGTTGGGCAAGGTGTTTCCGCCGAGAATTTTTCCTACGGGGTCGGGCAATGCCGCAACCTGTCTTACACCCTCAGCCATACCGTCTATTCTGGCATCGGTAAGGGTAAGACGATCCACCATAGAAGCCGCCATATTATTTTCGTGCGCCGCAGTTATATCAAGCTCGTTTGCCTTTTTTATTTCATCTCTGCCGTTTTCAAGCATTGCGGCGATAGTGGCGAGTATATCGTTTTTAAGCGACTGCGACAGCATTGCCGAGCTTTTAGCCGCCGATTTTGCCTTTTTTCCGAGTTCGTCTATGTAGCTCATATTTTTCCTTTCAGTCCTCGTCTGCGGTGAATACTGTGCAGACAGCCTTATTCTCAAACAGATCGTAAAGTATCTCGGGACGCTGACCGTTGATTATTACAGTCGGTATGCCGTGCTCCTTTGCGATAGTAGCCGCCTCGAGCTTTGTTATCATACCGCCGCTTGCAAACTCACTGCCCTTGTCCTTTGCTGAGCTTATCATCTCGCTTGTTATCTGCTTTACCTCAGGAATCAGCTTTGCGCCGGGAAGTTTAGGGTTCTTATCGTATAAGCCGTCAACATCGGTAAGGATTATCAGCAGGTCGGCACTGCACAGCGCCGCTACTATTGCGGATAACGTATCGTTCTCGTCAAAGTCAAGCTCCTGTATCGAAACGGTATCGTTTGCGTTGATTATAGGCACTATGCCCATATCAAGAAGCGTATTGAACGTGTTTATAACATTCTCTTTTCTTGTCTTGTTGCTGATAACGTCACGGGTAAGAAGAACCTGTGCAACCGTGTGATTGTAGTTTGCGAATTCACGGTCGTAAATGTGCATAAGCTCGCACTGACCTATAGCGGCGCAAGCCTGCTTTTTCGGCATCTCTTTAGGCTTCGAGTGAAGTCCTGCCTTTGCCGCACCTACGCCCTGTGCGCCTGATGTAACAAATATCACGTCCTTGCCGGAATTTTTCAGATCCGACATTACCTCTATCAGCTTTGAAACACGTCTTATATTAAGATTGCCTGTGTTATGGGCAAGCGTGCTTGTGCCTACCTTTATAACAATTCTCTTTACGCTTGAAAAATCCATCATATATTTCCTCTTGCTTAGTCGAGCAGAATACGCTCGTCACAATATTCACATTCGCATATATCGCCCTGTACCTTGAAGCTGTGGGGGAGATAATGCTCGGTCTTTGTAATGCACTTGGGATTTGTGCATTCAACATCGTTCTTTATCGTACCTGTCAGCAGCTTAGGCGCACCGAGCCTGCCCTCAAGCACGGATATTATAAGTGCCATACGCACGAACATTCCGTTCTTTGCCTGAGTAAAATACATTGCTCTCGGATCGTCATCCACATCCATTGCTATCTCGTCTATTCTGGGAAGCGGATGCATAACTATCATATCCTTTGGCGCTTTCTTCATTTTTTCGGTATCAAGACGGAATACGTCCTTCTGCCTGTTGTATTCTTCCTCGCTTGAAAAACGCTCCTTCTGTATTCTTGTCATATAGAGCATATCGAGCGATTCGCCTGTTATCGCCTCGTCAAGAGAATATATCTCCTTATAAGTACAGCCTCTTGCGTTAAGCACGTCCTTGATATATGACGGCAGAGCAAGCTCGGGTGTTGATATAAGTATGAACTCGTTGCCCTCATAGCGTGACAGTGCCTTAAGCTGTGAGTGTACCGTTCTTCCGTAACGAAGATCGCCGCAAAGACCTATCTTCAAGTGGTCAATCCTGCCCTTTTCGTTTTTCAGCGTCAGCATATCGGTAAGCGTCTGCGTCGGGTGCAAATGTCCGCCGTCGCCTGCATTTATAACAGGACAATCGGCTGTGAGTGCCGCCGCTTTTGCACTGCCCTCGTATGGATTTCTCATTACGAGAATATCGGCATAGCTGCTGACTATTTTCGTTGTATCCTTGATATTTTCGCCTTTGGAAACAGAAGATGTTGACGGATTATCAAATCCTATTATCGTACCGCCGAGCCTCAGCATTGCAGTCTGAAAGCTCATCTGCGTTCTTGTTGATGGCTCGTAGAACAGAGTACCCATTATCTTTCCGCTGCACCTTGAACGGTAAAGTGCGGGATTCTTCTGAATCTGCTGTGCCAGCTCAACTATCATATTCCACTCATCAGGTGAATATGAATCGAGATCGATAAGATTACTGAATGTTTCCATTGTTGTCATTTCCTTCCTTGCTTTGCGCATCCTCGCCTTTTTGAAGGGGAGTTATATATCCTTCCTTTATGCCCTCTGTGCTTTCTTCGGGCATAAAGATAATCTTGACGGTTTTAAGTATAAGCAGAATATCTTTGGCAAGCGTATATTTTTCAATATACATAAGATCGAGCTTCAGCTTATCGTAAGGGGTGGTGTTATACTTGCCGACAACCTGTGCATTACCGGTAAGTCCTGCCTTGACTTTAAGGCGGAATGCGAACTCGGGCATTTCCTTTTCATACTCACGGCTGATCTCGGGTCGCTCTGGACGGGGCCCTACGACCGACATATCGCCCTTGAAGATATTGAACAACTGCGGAAGCTCATCAAGTCTTACTTTTCTTATGAACTTTCCGACAGGGGTCACTCGTTTATCGCCGTCGCTTGCAAGTCGAGCCACGCCGTCGCTCTCGGCATTTACAACCATACTTCTGAATTTAAGGAGCTTGAATTCCTTTCCGTCCTTTGTAAGACGCACCTGCTTATACAGCACCGGGCCGTGATCGCACAGCTTTATAGCAATAGCCGTTATCAGCATAAAGGGAGAAGCAATAATAATGCCTATCGAGGACAGGAGAATGTCAAAGCAACGCTTGAAGAAGCGCTGTTCAATACCCAGTCCGTAATTTTTGGAGATGATAAGCGGAGTGTCGAACAGCTCCATATTATCTCCGCCTCTTACGATAATATCGCTTATTTTCGGCACAAGATAGGTTCTTATTGATGTCTTGAAGCAGAACTTCAATATATCGTTCCTTATCTCGTTAGGGGTGTCGCATATGACCACGCCGTCATAATTCGGTATCTCTGCAGTGATAGCTTCAAGCCCCTCGGAAACATTCATCATCCGGGTAATGTTGTATTTGTCATAACGCTTGCTCATTTTTTCGACAAGCATTCTTGCAGGCTGTTCAAGTCCGTATATCATTATCACGTTCTTTGCAGGGTATAAGGCACGGAATATCTTTCCGCTTATAAACGCCCACAAAGCTATGACCACCGCCTGATACAGCGTGCCGACAAGAAGCGGTCGGGGGTCAAGCATAGAGCGTGATATAAGGCATATCTGGATATAGGTTATGAAGTTTGTGCAAAGTGTAGCAAGAATCTGCGACACTATAATATCGGTGGTCTTATGAGAGCCAATCTTAAGTCCCTTGTATATTCTTGAGAAAACATAAAGAATTGCAAAGTACAATCCGAATAACAGCCAGTTTCCTTTTCTAAAGAAGCTGAAAGCCATCTCGCTGTTATAGTAATTCAGCCATATAATGCCGAAGGTGGAGGTTTCCCATGTAAGAAGTACCAGAGCATCTACTATAAGAGCGGTACGTTTGTATTTTTCTTTATCCTTATTCAATACGACACATCCTTGAAACCGCTTTTGAGCGGAAGTAGTTTATAATCGAATTTAGTATAGCACAATTTGTCGTAATAATCAAGACTTTTGCCGTTATATCACAAAACGCTCATCTTATATATTTCGGAAAACAATGACAGCCCACTGTAAAACAGCAGGCTGTCACCGGGAAATAAGGAAATAAGGAAATAAGGAAAATACAAAAGAAAGCGTCGCTTTCTTTTTGTATTGTCTTGAGTATATCATAGCAGGTGGACTATAAAAAGGACAGGCTTAAGCCTGTTTGCCGCAATTTGTAGAAAAAGTATTTTGTTTAATGTGCTTCTGTTATATCGTTCAGCCTTGACTATGATAGCAGGCTACCGATAGTTCTGTTTGTCGGACAGCACTTCTCGGGTTCGCTATTCGAAAAGATACACTTGTCAATATGAAAGAGGGAGACAACCAAAGGGATCAGGACAAGGGAC
>ENA-UOJL01001241-UOJL01001241.1-human-gut-metagenome-genome-assembly--contig:-P47-NODE-1241-length-29159-cov-6.193616_pt1 | contig 29159 bp, 26 predicted proteins | sample MGYA00242347_ERZ723894 | MGnify/ENA metagenome assembly ERZ723894
ATTACAAGATTATATAGCTTTGCTGGGCTTGCTGATTATTTTGATGTCTGAAGTTGTCTTAAATAAGAAAAATTCAGACAGTATCGACACAGCTTGATTGAGGAAGCGGCATGAAAAAAGTGGGGTATCTGTTTTGAACGATAATAGATTTTATATAAATGAATTAAATAAACTTTTTTCCGGCAGATCAAAAAAAGCTTATGTCAGAAGCTTTGGCTGTCAGCTTAACGTTTCCGACGGAGAAAAGATAAAGGGTTTGCTTAAACAAATCGGTTATAGCTTCACTGAGAATGAAAACGAAGCCGACCTCATTATTCTCAATACCTGCGCTGTACGTGAATCGGCGGAGGACAGGGTTTTCGGAATTATTGGAAGCATGAAAAAGCTAAAGGAACTCAATCCGTCATTAATAATAGGTGTTTCAGGATGTATGACCGCTCAGGAGCATATTGCGGAGAAAATAAAAAAATCATATCCGCAGGTTAGTTTTGTCCTCGGAACTTCGGCGATAAATTCTCTTCCGAAGCTTCTGCTTGAAAGCGTTCACGGAACGAGATTTTCAGCCGATATAGCTGAATATGACGATTTTTCAGAAACGGTCGAACAGGTTCGTGAAAGCAAGTTCAAGGCGTCTGTTCCGATAATGTTCGGATGCAATAATTTCTGTACATACTGCATTGTTCCGTATGTTCGTGGACGTGAGAGAAGCCGTTCGGCTGAGGATATTATCAGTGAAGTGACGCAGCTGGTTCAGACTGGATACAAGGAAATTATGCTTCTCGGACAAAATGTGAACTCTTATGGAAACGATCTCAGCGGCGGAATTTCTTTCCCGAAGCTTTTGCGTGAGCTTGATAAGATAGACGGAGATTTTATAATCCGATTTATGTCATCTCATCCCAAAGACGCTTCAATAGAGCTTATTGACACTATTTTTGATTGCAGTAAGGTGACAAAATCGCTTCATTTGCCCGTTCAGAGCGGAAGCAACAGTGTTCTTGAAAGAATGAACAGACATTATACTGCGGAAAAATATCTTCAGATAGTTGACTATATAAGAAACCGTGACAGTGATTTTTCACTAACGACGGATATTATTGTCGGATTTCCTGATGAGAGCGACGAGGAATTTGAGGCTACTCTCGACCTTATAAGATATGCTAAGTACGACAATATCTACTCCTTTATTTATTCAAAGCGGAGCGGCACTAAGGCTGCTGAAATGCCCGACAAAATTTCCGATGAGATTAAGAGCGAGCGTATGAGAAAACTGCTGGAGGTTCAGCGAGAGATCTCCACGGAACGTTATCAGCGGTTTGTGGGCAAAAAAATGCGTGTACTGGTAGACGGCATCTCGAAAAAAAGAAAGGGATTTGTTTCGGGAAAGAGCAGCGAATACATAATTGTCGAATTTGAGGGCGATTCTTCGCTTATCGGACAATTTGCTGACGTGGAAATTATTGAATCCATGAATTGGGCAGTTATAGGTAAAAAGATATAAAATACAGAACAAAAAGGTGATGACATGAAAAAAATAACGGCTGCACTTCTCACAGCAGCCCTGCTTGCAGGATGCTCTTCAAATAGTAAAAGTAAAGATTCTTTTGATGTTTCGCCGGAAACTTTGTCCGAAACTGCTTCGGTTACAACAGAAAAATCAACAGAAGAACTCACAACGGAAGCTTTGACAAATGGTACTCTGCCTGCTGTGACGAACAGTCATGTTAAAGAGCTTGATCTGAGTCTGTCTGAAAACAGCGCCTATTCTCAATACGATGAAGAAAATCTGAGCAAAAGCGAATTTGAAGTCCCTGCTTTCGGAACGCTTATATGTGAAAACGGCAATGTTACTCTTTTATCTGAATCGGATGAAATCAATGGGTTGATCGACCTTCCCGTGGAAAGTGAAACGGTATATGTTACAATTGGCAGTATTATTGATAACAGCCGTTTCAGCTATACGATTCATCAGGAGGACGCTAATTTAGGCTGCGGAGTTTATAATCTGGAAACAGGAGAGGATTTCCGAATTGAGCCTGACGAAGGGCATATCGGGTATTATCCGAAGTGCGTTTCGGGAGATTATCTGATTCTGTCGAAAGCACGGATATCCGAATTTTACGGCTATTCAAGGTTGAATCTGAATACATATGAGCTTGAGGATATTCCTGATCCCCTTTTTAAGGAGCGGAGATATACGGTTTGTGACGCTTTTTCTCCGGACGGAAAATTTTCCGCAAATATTTTTGCAGACAGGTCAGGCAGTGTGGAGAATGTCTACACCGTTTCTCTAATTTCAATTGAAACAGGAGACTTGCTTGAAGAATACACTTTTTCAAGCGAAAATGACTAAGTGAACTTTTCTTTGAAATTAGTTTCCGAAAATGAACTGTACGTTTATGCCAATCAATATCATCCTGCCGAGAAGCATTTTCTTTATATAATCGACTTGGAAAAAGAAAACTTTGACGATTTAAACAAGAGAAAACCTGTTTTCTTCTCCGATTCCGATTATTATTACTATTCATATGTTGGAGGAAGAGACAGCGCAAACTTTGTTCTGAGCTTCGATAACGGCGACGGAAATCCTGTTCCTGTTGAAAACGGCGAGGACTGTATATGGTACTATAACAGCGGAGATACTTTCTATGGAACAAAGTGGAGTATCGACGGTGTAAGTTTCTGCAAATGCGAGAATAATGCCGTATCTGATATTTGCGCTTATCCACAGTCGTACATACACAAAAGCTATTTTACCAGAGATTACATTTACTATGTTATTTCGGACGATAAAACTGCTGAAATTTGCAGAGTGGGCTATAACGGTGAAAATCCGGAATCCGTTTTAACTCTTGATGAAGCCGATTATGCTCTTGATTTTCTGGTTTATGACAATAAAATTTATTACGATGCAAAGAAATACCATAAATTAGGCATATATGATATTGAAACAGGAGTAAATACCGAGATTCCGCAAGGTGGAGTTGGGCGGATTCATAATGGTTATATGTATTATATAGACGATTATGATCTTTGGCGGATGAAACTTTCTGATTATTCCATAGAAGCGGTTAATGAAAAAGTGATTAATTTTGATTTCATCGGGAATGATATAGTTTATTCAACTTATGATGAGATTAAGAGAGACAGTAGTATTTTTATACTTGAAAATGGTGTAAACAGGAAGCTTTTCAGCGCTCAGGAATTCTTCGGCAATGATTATCATTATATGATAGATAAGCTTTGCATTGAAAACGGACATATCTTTGTGGAAATTTCGTCCGGACCGTATTACTTCTATATTGCGGAGCTTGATACGGACGGCAATCTGGTAAAGACATATTATGAAAATAAAACCACATAAATTGACTGGATGGAGATAATAAATTGAAAAAGATATTATTAATAGTAGGGGCAGCTTTTATGCTCACGGGCTGTTCCTCTGTGGAAGAAGAAAAAAGCGAAGCTGATATGGTAACTGTAACAATATCACAGGCGGAAACGACTGAATCCACAATTTCAACAACCGAACCTATTGAAGCTTCAACGGAAATTATTACAGAAACTGTAACTCAGCCGCAGACGGAAGAAGCTTCGGAAAATGTTTATGAAAAACAAACTTATCGTGAGGTTTTGGAGACTATATATTATAATTATAAGCTTCCGTTATTTTTAGATGAACAGATATTGTCGAATGATTATGATATAGAAGAAAATGATTTTTTGATTTACGATATTGACAACGATGGAAGCGACGAACTTATATTCAAGCTGACCAATTATTATACGGCAGGGCAGATAGGAATAATATACGATCATGACGCTGAGGGAAATCTTGTATTGCAGTTCAGCGCATATCCGGCATTTACTTTTTATGAAAACGGTGCAGTAAAGGTTAAAGATTCTCATAATCAAGGTCCATCCGGACGTTTCTGGCCATATGGTATGTACAGATACGATCGTGAAACGGATTCGTATGAGTTTTTGGGATTTGTAGAAGCTCTTGATCTTGAAGATGTAAAGGTAAGAAACTCAGCTGCCGAAGAGAATAACGGAACAAATTTTATAGAATATCCGTATGAAGCCGACACGAGCAATTCGGGATTCGTTTATTATATTCGTCCCGATTGGCGCAGTGGTACGGCAGAACCTGTTGACGTTACCGAATATAACGAAATGGACAGGGAATTCACAGGCGGCACAGAACCGCTTGAACTGGAATTTATTAAGCTTACAGAGGAAAATATTCAAAACGTAACCCAATAAAAGATTGAACAATTTACAATTGTTTGTCTATATAAATAATTAATTAAGGAGAATCAATCATGGATGTAATTGAATTAACAAGAGAACTGGGAAAGGCAATTCAGCAGGATGACCGTTATATCGCCTACAATCTTGCAAAACAGGTGAACGATAATGACAGTGAGCTTCAAGCCGATATAGAGCGCTTTTCGCAGCTCCGCAGCGACCTCAGCAAGGCAATGAGCGAGGAAAATAAAGACGGTGATAAGCTCCAGAAAATTGACGAAGAGCTTAAAGCTGTTTATCAGAAAATAATGAGCAACAAAAATATGATCGTATTCAATGCGGCACAGCAGGCTCTTGAAGGACTTATCAACAACGTAAATCAGATAATTTCACTCTGCGCAAACGGCGAAGACCCTGATACCTGCCAGCCCTCTACAGGATGCACAGGAAGCTGTTCTACCTGCGGCGGATGCGGCTGATAGACATCAATATGTAAAAAACTTACAAAAGGAGCAACCCAATGGAAATAGACAGAAGCAAAATTTCTCCGATGATGCAGCAATATCTGGAGATCAAGGATAAGTACAAAGACTGCGTTTTATTTTTTCGTCTCGGCGATTTTTACGAGATGTTTTTCGATGATGCAATAGTCGTTTCAAAGGCTCTGGAGCTTACTTTAACGGGCAGGGACTGCGGTCTTGAAGAACGTGCGCCGATGTGCGGCGTCCCCTATCATGCGGCGGATACTTATATAAAAGAGCTTATTGACAGAGGATTTAAGGTTGCTGTCTGCGAGCAGCTTACTGATCCGGCCGAATCAAAAGGGATAGTAGTCCGTGATGTTATAAGAGTTGTCACCCCGGGAACGCTGATCGAAAGCAGTATGCTTGATGAAGGAAAAAATAACTACGTTTGCAGTATTTTCTACGATCAGACTGAGCAGACCTGCGGAGTTGCTTCTGCCGATATTTCAACAGGCGAGGCTTTTCTCAGCTTTTTCGAGGGCAAGGATCTTGAAGCCGGCGTTATTAACGAGCTTTCACGCTGTCAGCCGGCAGAGATAATATTTCCCGAAAATTTTCTTTCGCTGAAAAATGTCACTGATTTTGTGAAAATACGCATGAAGTGCCCGGTAACGCTTCGTGACAGCGTTTGCTTTTCTCCCGAGAAGAGACGGAGCGTCGTGCTGAACCTCTTTAAAGTCAAATCGTTTTCCGAGCTTGGGATAAGCGAGAACGGTGCGGACTGCTGTGCGGTATGCGGTCTTTTCGACTATATCGACGACACGCAGAAAATCTCGGTTTCACGTTTTACGTCAATAGAAATCCTTAACAGCGACGCCTATATGGGACTCGATCTGAATGCAAGACGAAATCTTGAGCTTACTGAAACTCTTCGTTCAAAAGACAGAAAGGGTTCGCTGCTCTGGGTTCTCGATTCAACGAAAACCTCAATGGGACGGCGTATGCTTAAAAACTGGATAGAACAGCCGCTGAAAAGTCCGGCGAGAATTATCGAGCGCCTTGACGCAGTTGAAGCTTTGACCAGAAAAAGCGTGATTCTTTCAGATATACAAATTTTTTTGGAGCGAGTCTACGACCTTGAGCGCCTTATGACAAAGGTTATGTATAAAAAGGCGAATCCACGTGATCTGAAAGCGCTTTCAGCTACGGCGATGCAGCTTCCTTCTCTTAAAAAGGAGCTTGAAAAATTCAGCGACAATAAGCTGCTTTCCAAGTATAACAACGACATTTCGACTCTTGAAGAGATGGTTAGGCTTGTGGAAAATGCTGTTGTGGATGATCCTCCGGTCGCAGTCAAGGACGGCGGAGTTATCAAAGACGGCTTTAATGAAGAGCTTGATTCTCTGCGCCACATAATGAACCACGGCAAGGAAATGATCGAGGATATTGAATGCCGTGAACGTGAAGCCACCGGCATTAAAACGCTTAAAATCGGATTTAACAGGGTGTTCGGCTATTACATTGAAGTAACACGTTCTTATCAGGAGCTTGTTCCGGAGGGATATATCCGCAAGCAGACTCTTGCAAATGCCGAGCGTTACATAACGGAAGAGCTGAAAAATGCCGAAAACGCAATTCTCGGCGCTAAAGATAAGGCGCTTTCGCTTGAAGCCGATATTTTTTCCGAAGTCAGGGATTTTCTTGCAACCAAGCTTGAAATGGTTCAGAAGACGGCTTCTTCTGTTGCTTCTGTTGATGTACTCTGCGCTTTCGCCGACACTGCACTGAAAAATCAGTACGTTAAGCCCGATATTTCCCTTGACGGAGCTGTCGATATCAAGGGCGGACGTCATCCGGTTGTCGAACTCATGCTTGACGGAGAAATGTTTGTGCCGAACGATGTCTATATCGATAATAAATCAAACAGGATGTCCGTGATAACAGGGCCGAATATGTCCGGTAAATCGACCTATATGCGTCAGACTGCGCTTATCGTTCTCATGGCTCAGATCGGAAGCTTCGTTCCGGCGGACTCTGCGAAAATTTCCGTTGTCGATAAAATCTTTACCCGTGTCGGAGCTTCCGATGATCTCACTGCCGGACAAAGTACATTCATGGTTGAAATGAGCGAAGTTGCGGATATTCTGAAAAATGCCACTCACGACAGCCTTGTCATACTCGACGAGGTTGGCAGAGGTACTTCTACATTTGACGGAGTGAGTATTGCAAAGGCTGTTGCCGAGCATATATGCAGTTCAAAAAAGCTTGGCTGCAAGACTCTTTTCGCAACGCATTATCACGAGCTTATAGGTCTTGAAAATGAGCTTGAGGGCGTAAAAAATTACAGTATCGCTGTGAATAAGCATGGCGGAACTATTCGTTTTCTGCGAAAAATCGTCCGTGGAGGAGTTGACGAGAGCTACGGCGTTGACGTTGCGAAGCTTGCCGGACTTCCTTCCAAGGTTATAAGCAGAGCGAGGGAGATTCTTGAGGAAATGGAAAAGAGTCATAAGAACAGTCTTTTGGCAGCAGAACAGGCGGAAACAGAGCAGATAAGCTTTGGAGCGATAAACCGTGAAAGCGCATTGGAAATGCTCGAAAAAACCAATATAGACGAGCTTACCGACGCTGAATGCCGTGACCTGCTGAAAGACATGGCGGACTTGATTCGATGAGATATGGGGTGATAATATGGTAAAATTTAATTCTGAAAATATGACCGAGGCTCTTGACCGTTTTGGCAAACAATATAAATATCCAATTTATGCAAGTATAAGAAATATGGCGACAGGTTTTTTCAGCCGTCCGAGCGATGCGATATCAGGCTATGCGGCGGTAACTGACGATAATTTTCTTATTCTTGTGCAGATACCCGTATTTGGAACGATAAATGACGCTGAGTATTTTCAGCTTCCTGTGCTGGGCATAAAGAAGCTCAAATTAAAGAAAACAGCTATTTTAAACGCATACACTGTCGATATCAGAGGAGTTGCCGACGGAAAAAAATATGGATTCAGGATTGTTACTGTCAGTAAAGTAGGCGGAAAAGGCTTTCCCGAACAACCTGCAAATCATGCCGGGTTTATCGAAAAGCTGAAAAGATGGTCCGACGAGCTATAGTGTATAGAGGAATAGTAATGAAATATTTTTATAAAATTAACGAACTTCACGGAACGGACTGTCATGAGTTCTTTAAAGGAAAATGGAACGGAACATTCTGGAGCTATGATTCGATTTATATTTATGATGAAGACTTCAGCAGTTCAGGCCTTAAAAGAGTGATTTCCCGTGTCGTTCCTGATTATTCGCCTTATGCCGACTCTGAGATAGATTCAAAAATGTGGGAGAAAATATGCTCCGAGGCGAAATTGTCGGCTCTCGAAGTCGTTAAAGAAGCGTCATTCTGGGTAAAAGAGACGCTGGAAGAACATGGGATTTTTACAATACTGGGAATCTGAGCAGCCTCGTTATAAGAAAGGAGAAACATATGCCGTCAATAAATCTTCTCAGTCAGGAAATATCCGAGCTTATAGCTGCCGGAGAGGTTATCGAACGGCCTTGTTCCGTTATCAAGGAGCTTGTGGAAAATTCGATAGATTCCGGAGCAAGACATATTACTGTTGAAATCAAAAACGGTGGAACTACTTATATGAGAGTTACCGATGACGGATGCGGAATGTCGTTTGATGATGTTCCGAAAGCGTTTCTTCGTCATGCAACAAGCAAGATAAGCTCGAAAGAGGATCTTGACAACATTCTTACTCTTGGATTCAGAGGTGAAGCGCTTGCTTCGGTTGCAGCCGTTTCACGTGTTGAAGTTATGACCAAGCAGAAGGATGAAACCTACGGCACTCTTTACAATATCGAGGGAAGCGTTGAATCGTTCCACGATAAGGGAGGATGTCCGGACGGAACGACAATTATAATCCGTGAACTTTTTTATAATGTTCCGGCGAGACGTAAGTTTCTGAAAAAAGATATAACGGAGTCAAATGCGGTAAGTCAGATACTCCAGAAAATAACGATGTCGCATCCTGATATTGCTTTCAAATTCATCAGGGACAACCGTGTAGAGTTTAATTCAAGCGGCGACGGAGAGCTGTTTTCAGCGGTTTATGCTGTTTATGGACGTGATTTTGCCAGAGATCTGATAAATGTTGAATATGAGTACGGTGGGATACGAGTGACCGGTTTTACAGTCAAGCCGCTTTACTCTAAAAACAACAGATCGTTTCAGAATTTTTTTGTAAACGGCAGATACGTTCATTCAAAGCTTTGCTCCGCAGCTCTTGAAAACGCCTATGAGAATATGATAATGACAGGAAAATTTCCCGCCTGCATTATGATGATAGAGCTTCCGCCGGCTTCAATGGACGTCAATATACATCCGACAAAAGCAGAGGTGCGGTTTACCGATGAAAAAACAGTTTCCGACGCAATTTTTTTCGCCGTTAAGAACGCTTTGATGAACGACGGTCTTATTTATGAGTTTGAGCTGAAACCACGTCAGGACTGGCGGCAGCAGATTATTGAACCGGAGGAAATGCAGCAGCAGGAATTCCTGTTTACTCCTGTTTCGGAAATCGAGCAGACTGAAAAAAAGCTTTTCGCTGATGAAAATAAAATATCGTCAGCGCCGGAGCAGATTAATTCTGTTACTAATGAAGTTTCTGTTGAGAAACCGGAAATTCCTCAGTGTACAGATAAAAATGAACCGCATGAGACCGTTTCCGAACAGAATGAGGAAGTAAAGCCTGCTATCGAAATTAAACCTGAACCTGAGCCTGAAAACGTTGAGGGCTTTCAGTATTTAAATACGAGATCCTTTGAGGAGATCAAGCCCGAGCCTGAACCGAAGGTGCTTGAGAAAAAACAATCAGAGTGGACAGAAAAACCGAAAATCAGAGTTATCGGCGAAGCGTTCGGGGTTTACATAATTGCCGAAACAGAGGACAAAAAAATGGTTATGATAGACAAACACGCCGCACATGAGCGTATTATCTTTGAACGTCTGAAAAGCCGTAATTGCCGCCAATACAGTCAGATGCTCATGAATGAGATAAAGGTTCTTCTTACGGGTGATGAGTTCAGCGCTCTTGAAGCAAATACCGAGCTTCTTGCGGATATGGGTTTCGTTTTTGACTTTTCGGAGCGTCCATGCGTTAAAGCAACGGCTGTGCCGACTTTTATTATGGAGCTTGATATTGAGGAGATAATTTCTGAGATAGCTGAAAATCTCAGACTTAACCGCCATGATCCGCAGTCTCATACACTGGACGATATGCTTCATACAGTCGCCTGTAAATCGGCAATAAGGGGAAACGATAAGAATTCCGCGGCCGAGCTTCAATCGCTTGCAGAGCAGGTTTACAGCGATGAGAGGATCCGTCATTGTCCCCATGGCAGACCTGTTATGTTCACTATGACCAAATCAAACATAGAGCACCAGTTCGGACGTTCGTGAACGTAAAGAGGAGGATAGTATGAAGCTTACCTTGCTGTTGGCTGAGCATTCGGTCGGAATTTCTGAGTTTGTAAAGGCTTCGCATATTTTGCTGGCGGTCGTTATGATACTCGGATTTATTATCTGCGCAGTGATTGCGTTTGCTGCGTGTTTTATTAATAATAAAAAGATGAAGCGTGAGCTGCAAAAGGAGAGTGAAGATGCTGAATCAAAGTAAACCACGTGTTCTTGCGGTTGCAGGTCCTACGGCTTCCGGAAAGACATGGCTTGGGGTACAGCTTGCCAAAATATACGGCGGAGAAGTGATTTCTGCCGATTCTATGCAGATATATAAGGGAATGGATATAGCCTCCGCTAAGCCTGCGAAGGAGGAAATGCAGGGAATTCCTCATCATCTTATTGATTTTATTGACAGAGATGTAAGCTTCAGCGCCGCAGATTATGTGCGGCTTGCAAAGGAAAAAATAGCCGAAGTTTTAAGTCGGGGCAAGCTGCCTATCTTAGTCGGCGGTACGGGGCTCTATATTGATTCACTGCTTGAAAATGTGAAGTTTTCCGACGGCGGAAGCGATGAAAAATATCGGAAAGAGCTTTATGATTTTGCCGTAAAGGAGGGAAATGAAGCCCTGTATGCAAAGCTTTCGGAAGCCGATCCCGAAGCTGCGGAAACTATCCATCCGAATAATCTTGTAAGAGTTGTCCGTGCGCTTGAGGTCATTCATGTCACCGGACGTAAATTCAGCGATCTGAAAAAAGAGAGCCGTCTTGTGGAAAGTCCTTACGATTCGCTTATCCTTGGATTGAATTTTGAAAACCGTCAGACTTTATACAACAGAATTGATCTCCGGGTTGATGAGATGATGAAAAACGGACTGCTTAAAGAAGCAGAGGAGCTTTGGCGACAAGGTTCGATGAAAACCGCAGCAAACGCAATCGGCTTCAAAGAGTTCATTCCTTTTTTTGAAAACCGGATGCCGCTTGAGGCGTGTATCGACAAAATAAAACAGGAAACACGCCGTTACGCCAAGAGACAATTGACGTGGTTTAGGAAAAATCAACGTATTCAGTGGATTATTTTGGGCGAATTTGATAAAAAGAATGAAATTTTAGAAAAATCTAAAAAATGTATAGCAAATTACTGGAATGTGTGATATAATGTATTGTGTGTATTTCTATATGTTTTGATAACCTTTAAAAATCTGTTTGCTCAGGCAAGAATCAGAGAGGCGTGTCAGCGGCGGAAAAAGTTCTCAAAAGCGTGACAACGTATTGCAGAAGGTTTTGATGCGGCAAATGATATGCATAGCTGTTTTTGTCAGAAGAGACTTTCAGAGGCTGTCAATTAGAGATATCAGATATATATAATTAAATAAAGGAGAATGAATGTGTATGAACAAAACAATTAATCTTCAGGATGTATTTCTTAATCAGTGCAGAAAAGACAAAATAATGGTAACTATTATTCTTACAAACGGATTTCAGTTTAAAGGCATGATAAGAGGATTTGACAGCTATGTTGCTATTTTTGACTGCGACGGCAAACAGCAGCTTGTTTTTAAGCACGCTATTTCTACAATTATTCCTGCAAGACAGGTTTCTATTCTTGACGCCGCTGAAAAAAGCGAATAAGGTGTGATATAAATGCGCTTTGTTAAATCGGATAGCAGTCCGCTGGTAAAGGTTCTGCGCAATGTTGTTCTTATAATGTTTATCGTTATTTTTATAAGCATTGTTTATAACTTCCGCAACAGGGAAAGCGATACCGAAAGCGCTCTTATTGCAGAAGCGACGGCTTCAAGAGAATTCAAGGGAGTTTTTATAAGGGACGAACAGATCAAAACCTACAGCGGCAGCGGAGTTTTAAGCTACAATGTTACAGACGGCGGAAAGCTTGGAAACGGCAGCGTTATAGCAGAGGTTTATCCCGATGAAAACCAGATAAGCATTAACAGAAAGATCGACAGTCTTACAAAAGAACTTGATATTCTGAAAAAAATTCAGAATCCCGGAACTCTTGAATCGGCTCAGCCATCGAATATTTCGGAGACTATCGAGGAAAATTACCGCAGTTTTATCCTATGCAGAGATATGCAGGATTATGATACCCTTGAAGTGGTCAAGGATAATCTGCTTGTCAATTTGAGTACATACCAGATAATAACCAACGAGGTAAGCGGCTTTGAACAGCAGATAACCGATATCAATAACGAGCTTTCTCAGCTTCGTCAGCAGTCATCTGAACCGCTTGAGACGATTACATCGGACAAGCCTGCTTATTTTGTAAGCTACTGCGACGGCTATGAAAGCGAGCTTACTCCCGAAAATCTGAGCTCGTTAACGGCTTCAAGAATCGCCGAGATAACCGATAACAGACTTACGGACAACACCATCGTAGGAAAGCTCGTAAACGGCTATAACTGGTATATTGCAGGCGTTGTTGATAATTCCAGAAAGGAATACAATGTCGGAGCCGAGGTCAAGGTGCGTCTGGATTCGTCGGCGGAGTATATTAACGCTTCGATCTATGATATAAGAGATGAAGGCGATCCTTCAAAAAGCGTTATTATCCTTTTATGCGAGCAGCTCAGTCACGATATTGTTCAGCACAGAACAGAAACGATCGAACTGATCACAGGCGATTACAGAGGTCTTAAAGTTCCGAGGGAAGCCATACGCTTCGTTCCGATTGATGAAGAAACCACCGATCCTGAAAGCGGCGAAGACGTTGTTAAAAGCGTTTCTTATAAGGGCGTTTACATTCTTAAAGGCGAACAGGTTGAATTCAAGAAAATTGATGTTGTTTATGAGGGAAGCGATTACGTTCTTTCCGAAATACACGAAGATGATCCGAGCTATCTTGCGCTTTATGACGATATTATGATTGAAGGTGTTGAGCAAAGTGGAAAATAATTACAGCTATGATGAAATCAAGGAAAATCTGAGGATCATCCGCAGTAATATCAGCGAAGCTTATGATAAATACCGTAATGACGGAAGCAGGGTCGATATAATGGCTGTTACGAAAACTGTTCCTGCGGAGGTTGTGAATTATGTTTTCGATTTCGGGCTGGAGCTTCTCGGCGAGAACAGGGTTCAGGAATTTCAGTCTAAGGCTGAGAGCTATGATTCGAAGGCTAAGGTGCATTTTATCGGCCATTTACAGACCAATAAGGTGAAATATATTATAAATTCAGTGGAAATGATACAGTCGGTTGACAGCTTTAAACTTGCTCAGGAAATAAACCGGCTTGCCGTTAATAACGGTAAAATCATGGATATTCTCTGCGAGGTAAATATCGGCGGAGAGGAATCAAAAAGCGGGATCGCTCCTGAAAATTTAAGGGAGCTTATTGAACAGACTGCGGCTCTTGAAGGAATTCGTGTAAGAGGACTTATGACTATTCCGCCGCCCTGCGAAAGCGATGTTTTCCTCGGCAGGATGCAGGAGCTTTTCCATAAAATTTCCGATTTCAATATAAGCGGAACTTCAATGGACATTCTTTCAATGGGCATGACTAACGATTACGCAAGAGCTGTTAAATACGGTTCTACGCTTGTAAGAATTGGAACAGGCCTTTTCGGCGCAAGAAATTATAAAGTTTGATCAGCATCATAACATATTAAGAAAGGCACGGAAATATCCGCATTGATTTCGTGTCTGAAACAAAAATATAAATATAAATAATGCGGAGAAACGGAGTATTAAAATGAAACTTTTTGAGAACATCAAGGAATTCTTCTTTGCCCCTGAAGACGAAGAACTCGATCAGGCAGATGTTCCGGTTCGCCATACGAACCACAGCGAGCGTTCAAGCTATCAGCCTTCCGATCAGGATGAAGTTAATTCAGGCGAGGGAAACAGAAGAAACAAGGTTGTGAATATTCAGACAACAGCTCAGCTTCAGGTCGTTCTCGTAAAGCCTTCAGCTTTTACAGATGCAAAGCAGATCGCAGACCATCTTATTGCAAAGAAAACTGTTGTACTCAACCTTGAAACAGCTTCTCCGGAGAATAAGAGAAGAATTATCGACTTCCTGGTAGGCGTAGCATACGCTAACGGCGGAAGCTTAAAGCCGGTTGCTAACCTGACATATATTATTACTCCTTATAACGTTGGCTTCATCGGCGAGGATCTTGTCGGAGAGCTTGAAAACAACGGCGTATTCATCTGATGAACGGCGATACAGAGGATAAGCTTTTTGCCGCAAGACTCGGCGATCTGGTCAGCCGCTGTGAAAGAGACGGCGTATGCTGTTTTTCAAATTTTCTTGACGAACGGCAGTGCGCAGAGGCACAGCGTTGGTGTCTGAATAATTCAGGCAGTCTGATGTATATGCTCTACGGCGGCTTCCCAGATGCAAAAAGACGTATTCTTGCGGTTTTCCCTGATTATTACCAGGATTACATCACGGATGAATTCCCAATAAAATGCCTGACCTTTACTTTCCGCAAAGAGGACAGGCTGTCGCACAGGGATTTTCTCGGAAGCTTTATGGGAATGCGTTTAAAGCGTGATGTGATAGGCGATATTATTGTTGACGAGGGTATTGCTCAGGCTTTTGTCACTGATATCGCCGCAAGACTTATCTTATCTACGGTTTACAAAATCGGAAAAACCGGAGTTAAGGTGTATGGCGATCGTCCGTTTCAGCTTGAAGTCAAGCAGGAATTCCGCAATATAAGCGGAACTGTGGCTTCTATGCGACTGGACTGCGTTGTAAGTCTTGCTGCCGGAATAAGCAGAGAAAATGCAGCAAAGCTCATCCGATCTGAAAAGGTCGATATAAATCATTTTACGGCTTCATCAATTTCGCAGGAGCTTCATGCCAGTGACGTTCTTTCGATACGAGGCTGCGGAAGATTTATTTTGTCGGATATAAACGGCTCTACCAAAAAGGGCCGGATACACATTAATCTTCGTAAATTTATTTAGAGGTGAAAACAATGATTACTTCAAAAGATGTAAGAAATAAAAGATTTGAAAAGGCGGCTTTTGGCTATAAACAGGAGGAAATTGACGAGTTTTTCTCTCAGCTTGAAGCAGAGCTTGACGAAATGGAAAGAGAGCGTATCGAATCAAACAACAAGATTCAGGTTCTTGCCGATAAGGTTCGTGAATATATGAGAGATGAGGACGCTCTTAAAGACGCTCTTCTCGGCGCTCAGAAGCAGGGACATCAGGTTATTAACGAGGCAAACGAGAAAGCAGAGCAGATAATTGCCGAGGCTAAGGCTAAGGCGGAAGCTCTTGAAGATGAGGCTGTCCGTCAGCACGCAGAGGCTATGGAGCGTAACCGTGAGGAGATAGCAAAAGAAAAGGAAGCTCTTATCGAGGCTCAGCAGCAGGTTGCAGATTTCAAGAAGAGCCTTTTCGATATGTATAAGAGCCACCTTGAGCTTATTTCTTCTATGCCTGAAACATTTGAGGAAGCAGCAGGTCTTGAACCTCAGACAGCCGAAGAGATCGCTGCCGCAGTTGCATCAGAGGAACTTTAATTTTATTTTTAATTAAATCGTTTAAATTTGCTTGAAAGGAGGATTCTTCCGCATATCAAGTGCGAAGAATCAAGGAAAAATGGCGCAGGATTATAATAACACCTTAAATTTACCGAAAACAGATTTTCCTATGAGAGGAAATCTTCCTAAAAGAGAGCCTGAAATGCTCGAAAAGTGGGAAAAAGAAAGACTTTACTACAAGATGATTGAGAAGAATAAGGGTAAGAAAAGCTATATTCTTCACGATGGACCTCCGTATGCCAACGGTGAAATTCATCTTGGAACAGCTCTTAACAAAACTTTAAAGGATTTCATTGTTAAATATAAGAATATGAGCGGATTCTGCGCTCCTTATGTTCCGGGCTGGGATACGCACGGTCTTCCTATCGAGCTGAAGGCAATGAAGTCTATCGGCGTTGAAAACGGAGCAATTTCGCCTGTAGAGCTTAGAAAGCATTGCCACGATTTTGCAATGATGCACGTTCAGAACCAGATGAAGCAGTTCAAGAGACTCGGTACTATCGGCGATTACGATTATCCGTATCTCACACTTCGTCCTGAATTTGAGGCAAGACAGGTTGAGGTATTCGGCGAAATGGCTAAACGGGGCTATATGTATAAAGGACTTAAACCGGTTTACTGGTGTCCCGACTGCAACACAGCTCTTGCAGAAGCTGAGATTGAATATTCAAACGATCCATGCTACTCTATCTATGTAAAGTTCAATGTTACCGATGATAAGGGAATTTTTTCCGGTATGGGACTTGATACATCCAAAATTTATTTCGTTATCTGGACTACCACAACATGGACTATCCCCGGTAACCTTGCTATTTGTCTCGGTCCGGAGTATAACTACACTCTCGTTCACGTTGGCGACGAGTATTACGTTATGGCTGAAGAACTTGTTAAAACGACAATGGAAACAGCCGGAATTACTGAATATACAACAGAAGGGATCTTCACAGGCGCAGAACTTGAGGGAATGAAGACAAAGCATCCGCTTTACGACCGTCCGTCACCGATCATTGTCGGCGATCATGTAACGCTTGAAAGCGGTACAGGATGCGTTCATACCGCCCCCGGCTACGGTGTCGAGGACTTTGAGGTTTGCAAGAATTACGATGATATCGGCATTATCGTTTGCGTTGACGCAAAGGGCAGACAGACCGCCGAAGCCGGAGAATTCGAGGGAATGGACACCGATACTGCAAACAAGGCTATCGCCGCTAAGCTTACAGAGGTTGGAGCAATGCTTGCAACTCAGAAGATCGTCCACCAGTACCCGCATTGCTGGAGATGCAACAGTCCTATCATCTACCGTGCAACAGAACAGTGGTTCTGTTCCGTAAACGATTTCAAGGACGAAGCTATCAAGGCTATCGAAGAAGTTCAGTGGATTCCCGAGTGGGGCGAGGACAGAATCAAGGGCATGGTTCGTGACAGAAGTGACTGGTGCATTTCACGTCAGAGAACATGGGGCGTTCCGATCCCGATCGTTTACTGCAAGGACTGCGGTAAGCCAATCGTTAACGACGAAACAATTTCCGCAATAGCCGATCTTTTCCGCAAGGAAGGTTCTGATGCATGGTGGACAAGAGAAGCTTCCGAATTCATCCCGGCAAGCGTTAAGTGCGAATGCGGATGCAGTGAATTTACTAAGGAATACGACATTATGGACGTATGGTTCGACAGCGGTGTTTCCCATACAGCCGTTATGGACGAATTTGACAGCCTTTCATGGCCGGCAGACCTTTATCTCGAGGGTGCAGATCAGTATAGAGGCTGGTTCCAGTCGTCGCTTCTCACATCTGTTGTTTACAAGGGAAAAGCTCCGTATAAGGCTGTTTGCACACATGGCTGGGTCGTTGACGGCGAGGGCAAAACTATGCATAAGTCCCTCGGAAACGGAATTGACCCAAGTGAGATAACCGATCAGTACGGTGCAGATATTCTTCGTTTGTGGGTAGCTTCTTCCGATTATCATTCTGATATCAGAATTTCCAAAACTATCCTCAGCCAGCTTTCTGACGCTTATAAGAAAATCAGAAATACTGCAAGATTCATCCTTGGAAATCTTGGCAACGGCAATGGATTTAACCCGGATACAGACAGTGTTTCTGACGATAAGCTCACAGAACTCGATAAATGGGCGCTTATGCGTCTTGACGCTCTCATCGACAAGGTGAACGAGGGCTATCAGGCTTTTGATTTCCATATCGCATTCCATGCAATCCATAACTTCTGTGTAATTGATATGTCGAATTTCTACCTCGATATTATCAAAGATAGACTTTACTGCGAAAAAGAGGATTCCGAGCTGCGCCGTGCTGCTCAGACCGCTATGTACCGCATTCTTAGCGCAGTAGCAAGACTGGCCGCTCCTATCATTTCCTTTACCGCTGAGGAAATCTGGCAGTTCATGCCGCATACTTCTGCGGACGATACTGAAAGCGTTTTCCTGAATCAGATGCCTGAAAAGTCCGGTATTGAGTTCAGTGAAGAGTTTATTGATAAATGGAACTTTATCTATGCTGCTCGTGAATCAGCTAACAAGGCTCTTGAGGATGCAAGAAACGAAAAGGTAATCGGTAAATCTCTTGAGGCTAAAATTATCGTCAAGAGCAGCGAGGCTGATTTTGAAAGATATTCTGATCTTGCAAAGCAGCTTGCAGAAATTCTTATTGTTTCTGATGTTGAAATTGAAAAAAATGACGGCGAGACTGTGTTTGAGGTTGCAAAGGCAGAGGGCGGAAAGTGCGAACGCTGCTGGTGCTATTCAAAGTATGTAGGCGAAAATCATGAGCATCCCACACTTTGTCAGAGATGTGCGATAGCAATTGAGGCGTAATTATAACAATATTGCCTGCTGTCAAGATATGGCGGCAGGCGTATTATTTACTTGAAAGGACAAATTTTTAGTGGCTATTCTGCTTACGGCAATGGTAATTGCCCTTATCGGAATCGATCAGATAATCAAATACTGGGCGATTCATTCCCTTCAGCCGAAGGGGAGTATTGACTTCATCCGCTTTGGAAAAACCGAAATTTTTGATTTGACTTATCTTGAAAACGACGGTGCTATTTTTGGCAGTATGTCAGGTCAGAGGTGGTTTCTTATCGGCTTTACGGCAATAGTTATCGCTGTCGGGATTGTTGCTATGTTCAAGTTCCTGAAACGCTCTAAACTGCTTAGCACAGCCGTTTCACTCTTTGTTGCCGGAGGAATCGGCAATATTATCGACCGTATTCGCTTCGGATATGTAGTTGATATGTTTGAGTTCAAGCCGTTCAGATTTGCGATTTTTAATTTTGCAGATATCTGCGTGACGATCGCTTTTATCCTGCTTTTGGTTTATGGAATTTTTATAGATCCCAAGATTGAGAAAAGACTCAAACAGGAGTCGGCAGCAATGAAAAATGAGGCTGATGAAAATGAGTGAAGATCTTATTCTGACTGCTTCCGACAATGATTCTGGAAAAAGAATTGACAAATTTATTTCGGACAATATTGCTCAGCTTTCTCGGAGCGCAGTTCAAGGACTGATTTTAAATGGTTTAGTTCTTGTGGACGGAAAACATTCCGGAAAAAATTATAAGATTCATGGCGGTGAGCAAATTTCAGTTGAAATTCCTGAACCTCAGCCGATGGACGCTTTGCCGGAGGATATTCCGCTGGATATTGTGTATGAGGACAGTGAACTTCTTGTTGTAAATAAGCCGAAAGGAATGGTCGTTCATCCGGCGTACGGAAATTATAACGGAACTCTGGTCAACGCTCTGCTTCATCACTGCGGAGATAGCCTATCGGGGATAAATGGGGTTATCCGTCCCGGAATTGTCCACAGAATAGACAAAAATACCAGCGGCTTGCTTATCGTTGCAAAAACGGATTCGGCTCATGTTAAACTGGCGGAACAGATCAAGGCGCATAGTTTTACACGTGAATACGAAGCGGTAGCCGCAGGCTACTTCAAGGAGTCCGAGGGAACTATCGACGCTCCTATAGGACGGCACAAAACCGACAGAAAAAAAATGTGCGTAACGCAGGAAAATTCGAGGAATGCGGTCACTCATTACAGCGTTTTGCGGCAATACGGGGGATATGCTCACGTTCGTCTGAGACTGGAAACCGGAAGAACACATCAGATAAGAGTTCATCTTGCATATATAGGTCATCCGGTTCTGGGCGACGATGTTTATGGAAAGCCATATAAGGGAATTGACGGACAGTGCCTTCATGCCCGTAAAATAGGCTTTATTCATCCGTCAAGCGGTAAATATATGGAATTTACGAGCGAGCTTCCGGAGTATTTTTCTTTGATTTTGAATAAGCTTGAAAAAATGTAGGCGGTGAGAAATTTGTTTGAAGATATATCTAAAATAGTGCTGCTTAGCGATATGGACGGAACGCTGCTTAATTCAAAAAAGCTTATTAATGAGGTCGATTTGGCTGCGATTCAGCGTTTTACACATCTCGGAGGTCATTTTACAGTTGCTACAGGGCGCACGTTACAGGCATTTGAGCAGTATCGTGCCGCTTTGAAACTGAATATGCCTGTTATCCTGTATAACGGCGCAGCGATTTACGATTACAGTTCCGGGGACGCATTGTATACACATCCTCTTCCTGATGAATGCCGGAATATAGCCAAAGAGCTTCTTGAAGCCATGCCTGATGCCGGCGGAGAGGTTTTAAAGCTGGACGGCACCTATGTTTTCCGTAACAACGATTATCAGAAGCTTCACACAAAACTTTGTGGAATCACTCCGTTTTATTCCACTCTTGATGAAATTCCGGAGGGTGAATGGCTTAAAGTACTGTTTGCAATGGCTCCGGAGGATATGGAATACATAGAGATACTCATTCGGCAGAAAAATTACGAAACTGTCAGCTTTGTGAAGTCGTCAGAGATGTTTTACGAGATGCTTCCCGTGGGAGTAAGCAAGGGTTCTGCTCTTTCAAATTACCGCAGGCTTGACGGAATGACAGATTTTAAATTCGTGGCTATCGGCGATTTCGACAACGACATCGAAATGATTCGTGAAGCCGACTTTGGCGCGTGTCCTGCAAATGCCGAAGAATCAGTGAAAAAAGCGTCTGATCTCGTTCTTAATAAAACTAATGACGAGGGCGCAGTTGCCGAGCTGATAAATCATATCATAAATAATTTGTAAATTTTTACGGAGATAAATATGAAGATTCAAAAGTGTACAAAGGAATCGTTTGTTGTTATTGGAAAAGAGGGTTCTTCATCAGAAGGAAACGGCTTTATTCAAAGATTATGGACTGAGGCGAATGCTCATGCCGGAGAAATTCAGCATTTGGCAAAGAAAGATGAAAATGGAAATATAGCCGGAATATGGGGAGCAATGTCCGATTTTTCACGTTCTTTCAAGCCGTGGAAAAACTTTAATGAAGGACTTTATCTTGCTGGCATGGAGTGCAATAACGATTCAGAAGCGCCTGAGGGATGGACAAAATGGATCATTCCGGGGTATGAGTATATCTATGCTGAATGTGAAGAAGACGACACATTTTTGCAGGTTATTCAATATATGAAAGATAATGATATTGAATTAGCGGGCGCTGTTCATGATTTTACTTGTACACAGACAGGAAAAAATTATATGTTTTTTCCGATAAAAAGACTTTGATCAGAATAAATAAAACCAGTTGCTATGCGGCTGAATTATATATGGAGGTTATTATGGACGAATCTATCAAAAAGTCTTTGCAGAAAACTGCCTGCAAAGTGAGAATGGGCGTTATCGAGGGCACTTATAACGCTAAATCGGGACATCCCGGCGGTTCGCTTTCAATAAGCGACACCCTCACATATCTTTATTTCAATAAAATGAATGTTGACAGCAATGATCCGGAAAATCCTGAAAGAGACCGTCTTGTGCTTTCTAAGGGACATACTGCTCCGGCGCTTTACTCTGTTCTTGCGCAGAAAGGTTATTTCCCGGAAGAGGAGATTAAATCGCTCCGTCATATCGGCGCACTCTTACAGGGACATCCGTGCATTCACATTCCCGGAGTTGATATGTCCAGCGGCTCTCTCGGACAGGGAATTTCTGCTGCCTGCGGAATGGCTCTTGCAGGAAAGATCGACAATAAATCTTATAATGTCTACGCAATTCTCGGCGACGGTGAAATCGAGGAAGGACAGGTATGGGAAGCGGCAATGTTTGCGGCTCATTACGGCCTTGGAAATCTCGTTGCTATTGTTGACAATAATGGTCTGCAAATTGACGGTCCTATTACTGAGGTTTGTTCACCCGAGCCAATTACAGATAAATTTGATGCTTTCGGCTGGCACGTTATAACAATGGACGCTCACGATTTCGATGATATTGACAGAGCCTTTACCGAAGCTGAAAAGATAACGGATAAGCCGGTTGCTATCATTCAGAAGAGCGTTAAGGGCAAGGGTGTTTCATTCATGGAAAATCAGGTAGGCTGGCACGGAACTGCTCCGAATAAAGAACAGTACGCACAGGCTATGAAAGAGCTTAATGAGCAGTTAAAGGAATTGGAGGACTAAGGTAATGGCAGAAGTTATGAAAAAAGCTACCAGAGAAAGCTATGGCGAAACGCTGAAAGAGCTTGCCGAGGAGTATAAAGATCTTGTTGTTCTCGATGCCGATCTGGCGGCTGCAACCAAGACCGGAATCTTTAAAAAAGCCTATCCTGAGCGCTTCTTCGACTGCGGAATTGCAGAAGCCAACATGATGGGGGTTGCGGCAGGACTTGCAGCCTGCGGAAAAATTCCGTTTGCAAGCACATTTGCTATGTTCGCTGCCGGAAGAGCTTACGAAATCGTAAGAAATTCTATCGGCTATCCCCACCTGAACGTTAAAATAGGTGCAACTCATGCGGGAATTTCAGTCGGCGAGGACGGTGCAACTCACCAGTGCAACGAGGATATTGCTCTTATGAGAACTATTCCCGGAATGACTATAATCAATCCCTGCGATGATGTTGAAGCTCGTGCCGCAATAAGAGCTGCGCTTGATTTTAATGGACCTGTATATATGCGTTTCGGACGTCTGGCAGTTCCGGTGGTAAATGATAGAGAAACCTACAAATTCGAGCTTGGCAAGGGTGTTGTTATGAAGAACGGAAGCGATGTTACTATCGTTGCAACCGGACTTATGGTAAACGAAGCTCTTGAAGCTGCCGCTTTACTTGAGAATGACGGTATATCGGCAAGAGTTGTCAATATCCATACGATCAAGCCGCTTGATAAAGAACTTATCTGTAAGTGTGCAAAGGAAACAGGGGTTATCGTGACGGCTGAAGAGCACAGCGTTATCGGCGGACTTGGTTCTGCTGTAGCAGAAGCTGTAACGGAGTGCTGTCCTGTTCCGGTTGTAAAGATCGGTGTTAACGACGAGTTCGGACATTCCGGTCCGGCTGTAGATCTTCTGAAAGAATTTGGCCTTTCCGCAGAAAACATCGTGTCAAAAGTTAAAAAGGCTGTAAAGCTTAAATAATTTTATGATAAAAAAGGAGCTTACATTTGTAAGCTCTTTTTTTACCACTTATATTGCAAAAAATACCGATTATCGAAAAATTGTTGACAGCAGCACTTATTTTATATATAATACAAAATTAAGGAGGCTGATGTAATGCAGATCGAATTAAAAATCGACAGTTCATGTACTGAACCAATCGTAATAATAATGACCGATTCCATGACAGAAGAAATAAAAAATATTGTGGATAAGCTTTCAGAAAACGTTCCGCAAATAATTTCAGGAATTAAAGATAACAAGCTTGAGGTTCTGGAACAATCAGATATTATAAGAATTTATGCAAATTCAGGAAAAAATTTTGCTGTAACAGATAATGGTGAATACATTCTGCGCCTAAGATTGTATGAGATAGAAAATAAACTGAATTCTCATCAGTTTGTACGAATTTCAAACTCTGAGATCATCAATCTTAAAAAGGTCAATAACTTTGATCTGAGCATTACAGGCACAATTTGCGTAAAATTATTAAATGGGCAAACGACATATGTATCAAGGCGATACGTTTCTAAAATCAAAAAAATATTGGGCATATAAGGAGGAAAAATTATGAAAAAAAAGATATTGTTACGAAGTATGATAGGATTTCCTCTCGGAATAGCAATCGGATATATTATAACCATATTTATTTCTCTTGTTATGGGAAATGGTTATTACTCGCCCTGTGTGCCTGAGCTGACAGATTTAATGGATAAGGAGATAAATGCAGTTATTCTGCAAGCTGTTCTGTGCGGATTTCTGGGCGCAGGATGTGCGGCAAGCTCAGTAATATGGGAAATAGAACATTGGGGTATTGTAAAGCAGACAGGAATTTACTTTATAATTGTTTCTGTAATAATGATGCCGATTGCATATCTGACATACTGGATGGAACACAGTGTTATAGGGTTCTTAAGTTACTTTGGGGTTTTTGCATTGATTTTCATAGTAATTTGGATAATTCAATTTATTATCGGTAAGCATAGCGTAAAGAAAATGAATGAGAATTTATATAAAACAAAAAGATGAAGTTATTAATTATATATTAATACTGAAAAGGCCGATAAATTTATTTGATGTATCTTTTATGTTAAAATTCCCATTTTCTTTAGTCTTGAACGTATCGCACCGTTAGTGCGTTTGTGAATTTGTGCGATTTCAGCAATACATTTACCAGCGTTAAATTCTTTGGCAAGCTGACCTTCTTCGCTTTCAGTCCATGGCTTGGGCTTTGGAAGAGCAGTTGTGCCGACAGCGTGTTCACGAAAACTGGCAAGCTGACTTTCAAGATAGCTCACCTCGCCATCAGGAGCTTTCTCCGCATCGGGATTGTTTTTTATGTATTCGGAAATCACTTCGCAGAAGGCATCGCTGTACTTATCAGCCTTGCTTCTTCCGACTCCGGAAACATTGAGAAACTGTTCTCTTGTGGTCGGGAGTTTTCTGCACATATCACGAAGAGCGGCGTCACCGAAAACTATGTAAGCCGGAACTTTTTCCTTACTTGCGAATTTACTGCGAAGAGAACGAAGTTCGGCAAAAAGAGGATCATTGGCGTAGAATTTGTCATCGGTTTTACGCTTGTCCTTTGGAGATTTCTCAATGGGGAGCTTCATGCTCACAGGAATTTTTTCTTTAAGGATTTTTACTGATTTAGAAGAAAGGCAAAGCTGAGGAAAATCGGAATCAGTGAGCATAAGGTAACCGTTCATGACGAGATAATCAATTTCGGAACGTATTCTTGAAGCTGAAACTTCCGCCATGATGCCGTATGTTGAAAGTTTATCAAAACCGAGTGAACGGAGTTTTTCATTGCGGCTGCCACGAAGAATATCAACGATCATGCTCTTGCCGTAATCCCAGCCCTTTTGATGAACACGATAAACGCATGAAACGATTTTCTGTGAATCTATGGTTATATCAACAGTTTCAAATCCGTTTACACAGCTTGAACAGTTTCCGCAGTAGTTGGGTGAGCTTTCTCCGAAATAGCGCAGAATGTACTCTCTTAGGCATCCTGTTGTGGTACAGTAGTACGTCATGGCTTTAAGACGTTCCTTATCCTTTTCGAGAATGAGCTCACGCTCTTTCTGTGAGAGTTCCAAGTTTTCCTCATAACTTTTTTCAATCATGAACGTGTTGGTACGAACGTCCATGCCGCTGTAAAGGAGCGTGCATTCGGCCGGTTCACCGTCACGCCCAGCACGTCCGGCTTCCTGATAATAGCTCTCAATATTCTTTGGCATATTATAATGAATGACAAATGAAACGTCCGATTTGTCGATACCCATACCGAAAGCGTTGGTTGCTACCATTATTCTTTTGCGGTCATAGATGAAATCGTCCTGATTCTGCTGCCTTTCGGAATCGGAAAGACCTGCATGATAGCGGGTTGCAGAGAATCCGTCCTGATTAAGACGTTCGCAGACTTCTTCAACATTTTTCCTTGAAAGACAGTAAACGATGCCGCATTTTTCTTTGTACCTTGCAACAAGACTGCGGAGTGTATCGTATTTCCTTGTTGGCTGAATGACGGAAAAATAGAGATTTTTTCTGTCAAATCCGGTAGTTATTGAAAATGGATCTTCAAGACGTAGTATTTTTATAATATCATCACGGACATCAGCGGTTGCAGTCGCTGTGAAAGCGCTTACTATCGGACGTGAAGGAAGTTTGCTTATGAAGTCGATGATACGGAGATAGCTCGGTCGGAAATCCTGTCCCCATTGAGAAACGCAGTGAGCCTCGTCCACGGTTATCATCGAGATTTTTATGTGAGCGGCAAGGCGCAGAAAATCATCGGAATCAAGTCTTTCCGGAGCGGCATAGATGATTTTATACTCTCCGTTATAAGCACTGCGGAAAACGGCAGAATATTCCTCCAAAGACAGCGAACTGTTAATGCAGGCTGCATTGAATCCGGCGGAAATAAGAGCGCTCACCTGATCTTTCATGAGCGAAATAAGCGGCGAAACTACAATAGTTATACCGTCAAGAAGCATTGCAGGAACCTGATAGCAGATAGACTTTCCTGCGCCTGTCGGCATTATACCGAGAGTATCACGTCCGGACAAAATGCTGTCTATAATTTCTTCCTGACCATTCCGGAAGCTGTCATGACCGAAATATTCTTTTAAAATATCGTGTTTATTCATAAGTCACCAATTTCATTAAGAATTTATTATATTATACAATATCTGATAAATAAAATCAAGCATGAAAAAGCCGTACCTGAACCCAACAAGTACGGCTTGATCTGTGATTTGTCCCTTTTAACTGTCTTTGCAATGCCTATATTGCAAGACGCCAGTGGAATACTATTTGCTCTTCAAAACAGATTGAAAGAGCCTTAAACAGCAGGAAAAGTGCAGATAATCCGCTGTTTATAAACTTTTGATAAGCGCTTTTCTGATAAGGACTTCATCGAATGAGTCAATGATTTTGTCGTCGTCCATATCAGCGGATTCGGCTTGCTCGGATGTGAGCGGAGCAATTCCCATAAGATGTTTCCGGATGAGGACAATATCGGCTGCCCCGACTTTTCCATCTTTGTTGATATCTCCCTTTATTGTAACGGGAATCGGCGGTTCTGTTGAAGCAGGAACAGCGAAAACGGTGAAGTTAACGCATTGATATGACTGTCCGTTGCTTCCCAGAACGACTTTTTCTCCGGCTTTCACGGTCTTTTTATATGGTATAAATGTAAGATCGTTTGATGTAGTAAAAACGAAGTCTGATGCTGTGAAATCCTGTGATTTATCGCACATTTTCTTATAGCTTCCAAGCCAATCGGGAGTATTTTCTACTCGGCTGTCGAGAGCGACATAGAGATCTAAGTCCTCAGCAGCAGTAAATTCGGCTGTATCTCCTGTTGTTCCCTTTGCATCGCAGGAGGTCATAAGGATTTCCGTTCCTTTCAAAGCATCGGGAAGAGAAGCGACAGTGAACGTTCTGTCCCCGAAAATCAGTGAACCGACGTTTCCGTTTTGTCCTATGTTCCAGCTTTGCGGATTGGCATTATCGCTTATTTTGACATTTTTGATAAGTTTACCGTTAAGAGCGACAGCTTCTTTGCCGAAAACAAAGCTGTCAGCGTTAAGAAGATAACCATCTCCGCCGGTAAATTTGAGGTAAAGGCTGTGAACTCCCGTTATAGTCGGGATAGTATATTCAAGCTCCTGATAGTCCGCAAAACCGTTTGTTCCGTTGAAGGATATCTTAGCGGCAGGAGTTCCCTCCATTTTATCAAGATAAAGCTCGATTCCGGCAGCATTGCCTGAAATATTAAGCTTGACGCTCTTTGCTCCGTTTTCAAAATCGACTTTGCGGAACATTATCCAGTCGCCGTTTTCGATGAATCCGATATTTTGTCCGCCGGAAGCGAGATCCTCGACACGAACGCCTTCCTGAGAGTCATAAGCTTCCGCTTGAATTGTTTCAAAAGCTGAAATCGGTTCAACAGAGTTTTCGGGAGAAAGCTCGACAACGCCTTCGGGGAACGAATCAACAGTAAGATCGTTTATGTAGTATTCAATATTTGTATAGCCGAGACCGCAATAATCGCCGTTTGTATCGCCTGCGTCGTTAGGATTAAGACCTCTTGCAAGTTCCCAGTCATCGGGCATACCGTCATTGTCGCTGTCTGTAATTTCTTTTTTCAGAACTGCGGACGGATAATTATATGTTACTCCGCATTGAATTTTGTATTTATCAAGGTCGGTTTTGGTGGAATCGTATTCAGCAGTACCGCTGCAAGAGCCTGTTCCGTTTCTGGTTTCTTCGGCGCACTGTTTATCAATATCAGTTCTTTTATCGGGCGAAATACCGTTTCCGGCAAAGCTTATAACGTGTTCATAGGAATCTGCGGCGCTTTCAGCTCCTGAAACAGATGAAACATTCTCTCCATTAACAATTGTTTCAAAGGGGGAATTGGAAACGAGATCGTCCTTAGTTATGCCGATAGATGTTTTAACGTCAACTCCCGCCCAGTTATCATTGGTGGGGGCTTCATAAATTGAGTTATCTTTGTTGAGGATTCTGTTTCCGGTGATATAAACCTTAAAATTCTGCGGTTTAGTACCGCTGTCAACGTTCATGTAATGCTTTCCGCCGGTAGTACTGTTTCCCATTTTCAGAGTGTTATTGACATAATTAAGATGACCGATAGTACCGTAAGCGGTCTGATATCCCCAGTCGTAGATGATATTATTTGTGAAATCGGCAGTTTCCTGACCTTCCACCTTTCCACGGAAGTTTCTTGAAACATTGTGGATAATAAGGTTGTGATCGAATGTGAGATAGCCCTTTCCCATCATAAGACCGAAGCCGTGGAGTCCCTTTTTATGACCTCCCCAGGAGTCGGCAGGGCCGATAACGGAATATTGAACCGTATAGTATTCGTTGTTGGAGTAAAGTCCCCATTGTTCGTCGGTAGTCCAGCCCATAGAGCAGTGGTCTATGATCGAATGTGAACCGTTTGCGCCGCCCCATGCGTCGTTTCCGGAGCTTGTTGAAGCGTAAGGTCCGGGACGGGAGCTTATATAGCGGCAGATTATGTTATCTCCCGCCATGCCGAGCTTATAATTTTTCAGCGTAATGCCCGAGCCGCCGGGAGCGGTTTGGCCGGCTATAGTAATATTGCTCTGACAGAGAATATTGCTTTTAAGCTCGATAGTTCCGCTTACATCGAAAACTACGATACGGTTTGATTTGCTTACGGCGTCACGAAATGAACCTGTTCCGCTGTCGTTAAGGTTTGTGACATGGTAAACCTCGCCGCCTCTGCCTCCTGTAGCATATTTGCCGCCGCCGACAGCTCCCGGAAAAGCCGGAACATTTGAAGAAGCGGCAGAAGCGGAGATTTTCTTTGTATCCGATTTTTCAGGAGCAATTCCCGAAACACACGAAAAAGCAGTTATCATTCCTGCAAGAAGAGCGGTAATTCTTTTAAATTTTTTCTTCAT
>ENA-UOJL01001256-UOJL01001256.1-human-gut-metagenome-genome-assembly--contig:-P47-NODE-1256-length-28616-cov-5.382935_pt1 | contig 28616 bp, 26 predicted proteins | sample MGYA00242347_ERZ723894 | MGnify/ENA metagenome assembly ERZ723894
CTTTGGAGTCTGAGGGGTTTCTTTTTGACGCATTCAAAAAGAAATCCCTCAGGAACGCCCGCTCAGCTCGCGGCTGCGGCGCTTATTCGCATTATAGCAGGCGCGGACGGCTGCGGGGAAGTTGTGCTCATCGAGGGCGTTGATGGCGGCTTCGGTAGTGCCTTTTTTGCTGGTTATGCGGCGGCGCAGCTCCTCGGGGGGGACGTCCTCCAGCTCGAGCTGTCTGGCCGCGCCCAGCAGGGTCTGCCTGGCCAGCATGGCGGCGGTATCAGGGGCGATGCCGGCCTCTATGGCTGCGTCGCGCAGGTTCTCCACCATGTAGTAGATATAGGCCGCGCCGCTGCCGGACAGAGCCGCGACGTCGTCTATCTGCGATTCCGTGACCGCGACGGCCACGCCGCCGGGCGAGAAGATGTCTATGACGCTGCGCACGTCCGCCTCGGTGGCGCTCGCGCCCGGAGCCACCCCCGCCGCGCCATAGCCCACGGCGAGGGCGAGGTTGGGCATCACGCGCACCACGCGCGCGCCGGGGAAGGCCGCCTCGACCGCGGCGGTCGGGATGCCGGCCATGATGCTGACCACCAGCGTGCCGGGCTTGACGTGCGGCGCATACACGGGGCAGGCCGTGGTAAAGCTCTGCGGCTTGACGGCTATGACAACGGTGCCGGCCTCGGCCACGGCCTCCGCCGGGGCGGTGACGGTGCCGTAAAGCGCGTGCACCTCGCCGCAGCTCGTGGGGTTATTGGGGTTGACGACCAGTATGTCGTCCCCGGGCGTGCCCGTTCGGACAAGCCCGGCGATTATGGCGCGGGCCATGCTCCCGCTGCCTATGAACGCAATTTTCGACATTATACCGCCTTCTTCTGCAAGTTTACGGACGAACCTGGCCGGTGCCTATGACCAGGTACTTGTAGCTCGTGATCTCCTCCAGACCCATGGGGCCGCGGGCGTGGAGCTTCTGCGTGGAGATGCCCAGCTCGGCGCCGAAGCCGAACTCGAAGCCGTCGGTGAAGCGCGTGGAGGCGTTCCAGTCCACGACGGCGGCGTCCACGTTTTTCAGGAAGTAGTCGGCGTTGGCAGCGTCCTCGGTCACGATGCACTCGGTGTGTCTGGTGCCGTAGCGGTTTATGTGCTCCACGGCGGCCTTGACGTCGGGGACTATCTTGACGGCCATCGCGAGGCGCAGGTACTCGTCCGCCCAGTCGGCCTCGGTGGCGGGGATCATGCCCTCGGCGTAGCGCGCGGCCGGCTCGTCGCCGTGCAGCTCCACGTTGCGGTCGGTCAGCGCCTTGAGCAGCGCCTCGAGGTGTTTTTCCGCCCAGTTTTCCTGCACCAGCAGGGTCTCGGCGGCGTTGCACACGCTGGTGCGCTGGGTCTTGGCGTTTATCGTGATGGCCTCGGCCATGGCGTAGTCGGCGCTCTCGTCCACGTAGACGTGGCAGTTGCCGGTGCCGGTCTGGAGTATGGGCACGGTGGCCTTGTTGACGGCGTTGTTTATCAGCCGGGCGCTGCCGCGCGGGATGATGAGGTCAATATACTCGCGCAGCGTCAGCATCTTGTCGACCACGTCATGGCCGCGCTCCTCCACCAAACAGACGGCGTCGGGGGTGACGCCCACGCTCTCCAGCGCGGCGCGCATCACGCGCACCTCGGCGGCGTTGGACTCGTAGGCCGAGCCGCTGCCGCGCAGCAGTATCGCGCTGCCGGCCTTGAAGGCGAGCGAAGCGGCGTCGACCGTGACGTTCGGCCTGGCCTCGTAGATGATGCCGATGACGCCCATCGGCACGCGGACCTTGCGGATCTCCAGCCCGTTCGGGCGCTTCCAGTCGGCCATGACCTCGCCTATCGGGTCGGGCAGCTCCGCGACCTGGCGAAGCCCGACGGCCATGTCCCTGACGCGGTTCTCGTTGAGCATGAGGCGGTCGAGCATGCTCTCGCTCATGCCGTTGGCGCGCTCGCGCTCCATGTCGGCGCGGTTGGCCTCGAGGATGTCGGCCATGCCGGACTCGAGCGCGTCGGCCATGGCCAGCAGCGCGGCGTTCTTCTGCTCGGTAGTCAGCTGAGCCACGACGGTGCTCGCGGCCTTTGCGGCGGCGGCGCTTTCAATCAATGTCTTCATTCGCTTACCTCCGTTTCAATATGGGCGTAATTGTCCTGGTGTATGACCTCGGGCGGCCTGCCCGGGAACCTGGCGGCGGCCTTCGACGTGGGCTGACCCGCTATCTCGCGCAGCTCGGCGGCGGAGTAGTTCACCGTGCCGCGGCCCAGGCAGCTGTCCGTGCCGGAGCGGAACACCTTCACCACGTCGCCGGCGGCGAAGTCCCCCTCCACGGCGCGCACGCCCGCGGGGAGCAGGCTGCGCCCCTTTTTCGTCAGCGCCTCGGCGGCGCCGGAGTCTATATACACGTTCCCGCGCGTGGGGGCGTAGAACGCCATCCACTGCAGGCGCGTCTTCATGCCGCTCCCGGCCTTGAAGTACGTGCCCTTGGCCGCGCCGTCCACGGCCTTGGCCAGGACGTTCTCCTCGCGCGAGGAGCAGATGACGACCGGCACTCCCGCGCCGGTGGCGAGCTTGGCGCCCTCGACCTTCGTGGCCATGCCGCCGGTGCCGTTGGCCGTGCCGGCGCCCGTGGCGAGCGCCTCTATCTCCGGCGTCACGCGCTCCACATACGGGATGTGCTTCGCGTCCGGGTCGCTGCGCGGGTCGGCGGTGTACAATCCGTCCGTGTCGGTCAGCAGCACCAGCAGATCGGCGTGCACCATCGCGGCCACCTGGGCGGAGAGCATGTCGTTGTCGCCCAGCTTCAGCTCCGCTATTGACACCGTGTCGTTCTCGTTTATAATAGGCACCGCACCGCGCGACAGCAGCACCTCCAGCGCCGAGAAGGCGTTGTGATACCTGCGCCGGTCGGAGAAGTCCGCGCGTGTGAGCAGTATCTGCGCCGCGACATAGCCGCGCTCGTGCAGGCAGCGGGTGTACTCCTCCATGAGCAGGCCCTGACCCACGGCCGCGCTGGCCTGCTTTGCAGGCACGGACACAGGCCGCTCCTGATAGCCCAGCAGCGAATAGCCCGCCGCTATGGCCGCGCTGGTGACCAGTATCACCTGGTTGCCCGCGTCGCGCAGGCTCGCTATCTGCCCGGTCAGCGCCCGGAGCCTGTTCACGTCCAGCCTGCCGCTTTTCTCCGTCAGCGAGCTGGTGCCTATTTTGACCACCACGGTCTTCTTTGACATTATATCTACCTCCCGCGAGGTGGGTTCTTTGATGAATAAATCATTATATCACACTTGAAGGCAATAGAAAAGCCTTGTTGCATGTGATATAATTGTGACGATGGGGTGAGGAAATGAGAAAACGCATACTTTTTGTCGCCACAGGCGGCACGATAGCCTCCGAGATGACCGCCTTCGGGCTCAAGCCGGGGGTGAGCGCCGAGGCGCTCCTCCAGGCCGTGCCCGCCATCGCCGGGCTGTGCGACGTCGACAGCGAGCAGCTCTACGACCTGGACAGCACGGACATAGGCCCGGAGCACTGGCTGGGCATCGCGCGCGTGATACGCGAAAACTACGCCGGCTACGACGGCTTTGTCATAAGCCACGGCACCGACACGATGGCCTACTCCGCCGCCGCGCTGTCGTACCTTATCCAGGGTAGTGTAAAGCCAATTATATTTACAGGCGCGCAGAAGCCCATAGGCTTTGACACGACGGATTCGCGCGTGAACCTGCTGGACAGCTTCATCTGCGCCTGCCGAGGGGACATGCACGGGGTGATGATAGTCTTCAACGGGCGGGTCATACTCGGCACCAGGGCGCGCAAGACGCACTCCAAGAGCTTTGACGCCTTCTCGTCCATCAACTACCCGCACATAGCCGACGTGCGCGATGGGCGGGTGCTGCAGTACATAGTGCCGGAGTACATGCCGGAGCCGCTTTTCTCCGACGTGCTGGACACCCGGGTGTCGCTGATGAAGCTCATACCCGGCGCGCCGGAGGCTCAGCTCGAGTGGCTGCTCCAGCGCAGCGACGCGCTGGTGATAGAGAGCTTCGGCGTCGGCGGACTGCCGAAGGGCATGCACGAGGCCGTCCACGCCTCGGCGCGCGAGGGCAAGCTCATCGTCATGACCACGCAGGTGCAGAACGAGGGCAGCGACCTCGCCGTCTACGGCACCGGACGCGCGCTGAGCGAAGACCCGCTGATACTTGAGGCCTACGACATGACCACCGAGGCCGCGGTCACCAAGCTCATGTGGCTGCTGCCGCGCGCGAAGTCCCAGGTCGAGGCGGCCAGGCTGTTCTACACTCCGGTCAGCAAGGACATACTCACCGCGAGGATGTGAAAGCAATATGCGCCAATCGCCCCGTCGTCGTCGCAAGCTGCATATCCTTCGCTTCCGGCTGAAGCCGGCAGCTCAGTCATTCCGCTGCTCCTCCTCTCCCACGAAGTGCAGTATGCACTTCGTGGGTTCCCGGAACCGATGGGAACCCGCAGCTTGCGACGACGACGGGGGACTTTATTGTCAAAAAAGGCCGTCGAGAGCCTTTTTTGACAGTCTAAGCTCCCGGCGCAGCCGCAGTTTGGTCGCTGAGCCGCGTCCCTGCCCGCGTCCAGGCGGCAGCCGAGCAGCTTTTCAAAGAGCCTGGCGTCCACGCAGATCGCCGGCTCTATGCCGTAGCGGCGCAGGCTGTCCGGCTCGGCGCAGCTCCTGAGCCGAAGGCCATAGCCCGCCGCTATCTCCGCGAGACCCGCCGCCAGCATGGCTCGCTCCTGCTCCGAGGGCGTGTGCGCGTGCAGCGGCGCCATGTTGCGCGCGGTGTTGCCGTAGACGTCGAGGAAGCTCATGGTGCACTGCTCGGTGTAAGCGGCGAGCCGCCGGGCGAGGGCTTCAAAGTATCTGAGGTGGTATTCCACCGTGTACTTGCCGCTGACGAACATGGGGTCGTATCGCCAAAGAACGCGCTCCGGGCCGATTTTGTCGGACAATCGCCTGAAAGCGTCCACTAATTGCGCGTTTTTGGACGGGATTCCACGCTCGGCATCTGCGCCGTAGGCGTTCAGCGTGAACTGGAAGCAGTACATATATCCTCTCAGCCCGTCCAGCTTGTCCAGCATGGGAATTGGATTCTTCGTCCAGAACACGATGCCGTCCACCACGTCCTGAGAGAGGCTCACGCGGCTGACCTGCCTGGGATTTACCGGATTGCGCACGAGCACGAATCCCGCGCGTATGCGGTTCATGAACCACTCAGAGTAGTGCGATGGGATGTCTGTCCGCCGGCTGGCGCTTATGAACACGCTTTTCACCTCCGCTTGGCCGGAATTGAAATTGGGGGAGCCCCGGAGGCTCCCCCAAACTCTTTGCGCTTATGCGGCGCTGATCACATTCTGTACCTGCCGTCCATCTTGAGGTAGTTGAGGCGGAGGGTCTTCATGCGCCACTTGTCGTCCTCGCCGCGGACGAAGTCGTCGATGTAGATGGCCCAGCCGCGAACCAGCGTGCCGTCGTCCTTGTACATATTGTGGTCCTCGTACATGAAGATGGCGCGGGCGTTGTTCTCGTCCATCAGCCAGACCAGGGGCTGGTGCCCCATGTGGGTGGTGGCCATGTTGGCGTTGACGTGCTTGCTGCGCTCTGCCTGCTCCTTGCCGGTGACCTTCTGAGGCCCGAAGCAGTAGTAGCTGAAGTCCTCGGTGAACAGGTCGCTGCCGGCCCACTCCTCGCGCTTCATGTCCATGCACCACCAGTAGAAGTGCTGGGCGTCGATAACGCGGCGGACTTCGCAGAGCTGCTCGGGCGTGTACTTCTGCTCACGCACCTTGAGCATGACCTCCTCGATGAGCTCACGCATCTTAGGATCTTCGGGGATTACTTTGATTGACATTTACAGGTCTCCTTTATATAATTTGCGTTATTTCTTTATGGGTATGAGCTTCTCCTTGCCGCCCATGTAGGGTCGCAGGCTCTCGGGGATGTCGACGGTGCCGTCCGCGTTGAGGTTGTTCTCCAGGAAGGCGATCAGCATACGCGGCGGAGCCACGACGGTGTTGTTCAGCGTGTGGGCGAGGTAGGTCTTTCCGTCTTCACCGCGGTAGCGTATTTTCAGGCGGCGAGCCTGGGCGTCGCCCAGGTTGGAGCAGGAGCAGACCTCGAAATACTTCTGCTGCCTCGGGCTCCAAGCCTCGATGTCGCAGCTCTTGACCTTCAGGTCGGCCAGGTCGCCGGAGCAGCACTCGAGCTGGCGGACGGGGATGTTGAAGCTGCGGAACAGCTCCACGCTGTAGCGCCACATCTTCTCGTACCAGTCCATGCTCTCCTCGGGCTTGCAGACGACGATCATCTCCTGCTTCTCGAACTGGTGAATTCTGTAAACTCCGCGTTCCTCCAGGCCGTGCGCGCCCTTCTCCTTGCGGAAGCAGGGGGAGTAGCTGGTCAGGGTCTGGGGCAGGTCTTCCGCCGCGAGTATCTGATCCTTGAAGCGGCCTATCATGCTGTGCTCGCTGGTGCCGATGAGGTAGAGGTCTTCGCCCTCTATCTTATACATCATGGCGTCCATCTCGGGGAAGCTCATGACGCCCTCGACCACGGCGCCGTGTATCATGAAGGGTGGGATGACATAGGTGAAGCCCTTGTCTATCATGAAGTCGCGCGCGCGAGCCAGCACGGCCTCGTGCAGGCGGGCGATGTCACCGACCAGGTAGTAGAAACCGTTGCCGGCCACGCGCCTTGCGCTGTCCAGGTCGATGCCGCCGAAGGACTCCATTATCTCGGTGTGGTAGGGTATCTCAAAGTCGGGCACCTTGGGCTCGCCAAAGCGCTGGACTTCGACATTGTGGCTGTCGTCCGGGCCTATCGGCACGCTGGGATCTATCATCTGCGGGATGCGCAGCATGATGGCGCGCACCTTCTCCTCCAGCTCAGCCTCCTGAGCCTCCAGCTCGGCGAGGCGGTCGGCCTGAGCCTTGACCTGAGCCTTAATCGCCTCGGCCTCGGCCAGCTTGCTCGGGTCTTTCTTCGCCTGACCCATCAGGGCGCCGACCTGCTTGCTCAGCGCGTTGCGCTGGGCGCGAAGCTCGCTGGCCTCGGTTATGGCGGCGCGCTGCTTGGAGTCCAGCTCTATGACCTCGTCGACCAGGGGCAGCTTCTCGTCCTGGAACTTCTTCTTTATATTTTCCTTTACAAGCTTGGGGTTTTCACGTACAAACTTTATATCAAGCATAGCATTTCCCTCACAATTTATTTGTTTTCCAGCGCCGCGAGCAGCTCGATAAGACGCTCGCGGTCATCCGCGCTGTAGTATTCAAGCGTTATTTTGCCGCGTTTTCCGTTTTCGGTGAGCTTCACCTTGCGACCCAGCGCCTTTTCCAGGCGCTTGGTGACCTCGGCGGCGTAGTCCACGCGTATTTCGTCCTCCGGCTCGGCCGGTTTCGGCTCGCGCATCAGCTTGGCGGCGAGCTGTTCTGTGCGGCGGACGGAGAGGCCGTTGGCTATGACGCTGCGTGCGGCGTCTATCTGCGCCTCCTCCGGCCTTATCCCCACCAGTGCGCGGGCGTGTCCGGCTGAAAGCAGTCCCTGTTCCACAAACTGCTGCACTTCGGGCGCGAGCGTCAGCAGGCGCAGGGCATTGGTGACCGTCGGGCGCGACTTTCCCACGCGCTTTGCGGCCTCGTCCTGCGTCAGGCCGTACTCCTCTATCAGCGTCTTGTAGCCAAGCGCTTCTTCCACGGGGTTCAAGTCCTCGCGCTGGAGGTTCTCGACCAGCGCCAGTTCGGTGGCCAGGCGGTCGTCCGCCTCTATCACGCGCACCGGTACTTCGCGCAGGCCGGCCATTCTGGCCGCGCGCCAGCGGCGCTCGCCGGCGATAATTTGATAGTAGCCCGAATCCAGCCTGCGCGCGGTTATCGGCTGGATCATGCCGTACTCGTGAATGGAGTCCGCCAGCTCCTGTAGGCTGGCCTCGTCGAAGTTCGTCCTGGGCTGGCCTTCCCTCGGCTCCACCCGGGAAATGGGCAGCTGCTGGATTTCCTCTCTGTCGTCCTTCTCCGCCTCGCCGAACAGGGCGTTCAGGCCGGTTCCAAGTCCCTTTTTGGCTGCCAAGTTCACTCCTCCCTCCTGATAAGCTCGTCCGCCAGGTGCAGGTAAGCTCTGCTCCCGCGCGACATCCTGTCGTACTTTATCACAGGCATGCCGTGACTGGGGCTTTCGGCTATACGCACCGCGCGCGGTATGCGCGTCTTGTACACGCTGTTGCCGAAAAACTTCTCCACTTCTGCGGCCACCTGCTCCGAGAAGTTGGTGCGGGAGTCGTACATCGTCAGCACTATGCCCTGCACCTCAAGCTCCGGGTTGAAGGTGCGCTTCGTCAGCTTCACGGTGGTCATCAAGTCCGCTATGCCCTCCAGCGCGTAGTATTCGCACTGCACAGGGATGAGCACGCTGTCCGCCGCGGCCAGCGCGTTGACGGTCAGCAGCTCCAGCGAGGGTGGGCAGTCCACAAATATGTAGTCATACAGCTCCCGAGCCGGGATAAGCGCGGTCTTCAGCACGTATTCCCGCGCCTGCATGTCCACAAGCTCCACGGTCGCGCCGGACAGCTCGCGGTTGGCGGGAAGAACGTCGCCGTAGGGCGTCTGCTCTATGCACTCCGCCAGAGCGGTTCCGCGCACCAGCAGGTCGTATACGTTCGGCATCCGGTCTTTGGAGACGCCCATGCCCGATGTACTGTTCCCCTGCGGGTCGCAGTCGACCAGCAGCACCTTGCGGTTGCGCTTTTTCAGGGCAGCGACCAGGTTGATGCAGGTCGTGGTCTTGCCCACGCCGCCCTTCTGATTGGCGACAGCTATGATCTTGCCCATGTCATCCCTCTTTTCTGTACCTCGTATTATAGCAGGATTGGCCTTGCGTTTCAACATGTTTCACGTTAAACATTCTGTCAGCCCCGCTGAGGTTTCACGTGAAACCTCAGCTCTTGAGCAGGTCAATGTCTGCTATTGTCAGCCCATCGTGCAGCGCGAGGTTCACGGCGTAGCCTATGAGCTTCGCCAGCGAGCGCACGGAGGCGTCTATGTCTCGCGGCGTGACGAACATCCCCTTCGCGGCCTCCTCGTCCGAGAACGCAGCGGCGTCGACCACGGTCGGCACGCCGATGGCTATGACGGGCACGCCTAGCGTTTCACGGCTGAGCGCGGCTCTGTCGTTGCCCACGCCGGAACCGGGGACGATACCCGCGTCGGTGAGTTGTATCGTGGCGCAGAGCCTGTCCAGCGACGCGGCGGCGAGGGCGTCTATGGCTATTACCTGGGCTGCGCGCACGCGCTCGCAGACGGACTTTATCATCTCAGCGCTCTCGATGCCCGTAGTGCCGAGCACTCCCGGGCGGACGGCGCAGACGGGGGACAGTCCCTCAAACTCCTGCGGCATGGTGCGCTTGAGGTGCCGGGTGGCGAGGGTGTACTCCACCGCCAGCGGCCCGACCGCGTCGGGCGTCATGGCCGCGTTGCCCAGTCCGGCGACCAAAGTCAGCTCGCCGGGCTTCGGCAGCAGAGCGCGCAGCAGCTCGGCAAGGGTCTGCGCACCGTCGGCGAAGGACTCCGGCCTGCGCTCAGCCAGCGCGCGGGCAGAGATGGTGATATAGCTGCCAACGGGTTTACATAACTTCTCAACGCCCCGCTCATCGAGTATGTCCACGCGGGTGACGTCAAAGCCGCGGGTCTGCCACTCGCCGGCGCGGACGCCCTGAAGCTCGCCAGAGCCGGCGTTTTCGCGCATTTCGGCGGCGAGGTCGGTGCGGAATTTTCCAGTCATAGTGCGCTCAGCCCTTTCAAACACAAGATGCTGTATATTCTTTGTTTTGAGGCCGGGCTTATTCAAAATCCGTCGGGAAAAAGTCAAAAAGCTCTTGATTTTTGTGAAGCCAGATGGTAAAATAACAGTCCGTGAGTGCATAACCACGTAATTTTATAGGAGGAGGTGGCAAATAGAGCATGCCCAATATCAAGTCTGCTATGAAGCGTGACGCCAAGAGCAAGGTGGAGAACGCCCGCAACCGTGCGCGCAAGACCGCGCTCAGGACCGTCATGAAGAAGTTCGATGCGGCAGTAGCCGAGGGCAACAAGGAGGCAGCTGCCAGCACCTATAAAGTTGCTGTCAAGTCCGTCGACCGCGCTGCGGCCAAGGGACTCATCCACAAGAACAACGCCGCGCACAAAAAGAGCACCATGACTCAGAAGCTCAACGCGATGTAAGTCGTTTAAAAGGCCGCCCGGACAGGGCGGCCTTTTAACGTTTTTATACGGCTCAGAACTGAGACAGCTCTCCGCTGCGGTAGAGCTCAAGCAGCTCGCGCAGGGCGGTTATCCTGCGGCGGAGCGTCACTCCCTCGTCGGTGTCAGCTATGTAGCGCCGGCGGGGGAATTGTTCTATGGAGACGCTGTCGCTCTCCATGTCGGCGTTGTCGCTGAGCACCTTTGCAATGCCCTCGAAGGGGCGGTGGCTCTTGAGCCGGATGCCGTGGGAGCTGTAGATCAGCGTGTAGCCGGCGATGCCCGTGGTCTTCTGATAAGCCTTGCAGAAGCCGCCGTCTATCACGAACAGCTTGCCGCCGGCCTTGACCGGGCTCTCGCCCTTTTTGGCCTTGACGGGGGTGTGGCCGTTGATGATGTGGCCGCTGTCCGGGTCAAGGCCGAACTCGGCGAGTATCATGCGCGCCGTGTCCTCGTCGTCCCAGTAGCGGAAGTAGGGGTTGCGCGGCTCGGCCCAGGTGCTCTCGTCATCGACCATCGCGCGCTCGAACGTGTGGAACACGCGGCCGGAGAAGGGGCTGTCGTTGCCGCACCAGAGGTACCACATCATGTCCAGCGCGCTCTCGTCGCCGCTGACCCATGCGCTCTTGACCACGGCGTCGGCGTAGTCCATCAGCGCCTTGCCGGAGTACCACCTGCCGCCGTGGCGGACGCGGGCGAACTTGCCGTCCTCCGTAAGCGGTATGCAGCCGTGGAACAGCAAATTTCCGTTGCAGGTGAGATAGGTGCTGCCGCGCTGGTATATGAAGTCCAGGTGCCGGCGGAGCGCCTGGCTGTCGCCGAAGGCGTCGACGTACTCGTCCACGAGCGCGCTCTCCTCGGCAGACAGTTTGTAGGGGTCGGCGGGGTCTATGGTCGGCAGGTGGGTGGTGTTCAGCGGATAGACGCCCGAGTCCAGGCTCACCGTCCAGTTGTCGTAGTCTATGCGGTTGAGCATCAGCCGGTCGTCCATGTTGTAGCCGGGGTGGCGCATGATGACCTGACCCTCCAGCTTGAAGCCGAGTACGGACAGCGCCAGCTTGCGCGTCTTCTTGTCCGCGGAGCCGTAAACGCGCTCGCAGAACTCGGACAGCGCGCGCAGCGACACGCCGTAGCGGCGCTCGAGCGTCAGCTCGTTGTCGTAGTCGCAGGTGATGCGCAGCACCGTGAACACGCAGGCCGGCGAGCCGGCCGCGGCGCCCAGCCAGAGTATGTCGTGGTTGCCCCACTGTATGTCAATGTGCCTCTGGCGCATGAGCAGCTCCACCACGCCGGCAGGCTCCGGCCCGCGGTCGAAGATGTCGCCCACGACGTGCAGCCTGTCCACCGCTAGGCGCTTTATCAGCTCGGTCAGCGCGACTATGACGTTTTCTGCCGCGCCCGTCTCCACGATGCTGTCGAGGATGGTGTCGTGATAGTGGTGCTGGTTGGCGTCCTCGTCGCGCTGGATGTGCAGCAGCTCGTCGAGCACGAACTCCCAGCCGGAGGGCATCTGGCGGCGCACATGCGCGCGCGTGTACTTGCTGGAGAGCGTCTCGGCCAGCAGGCAGAGGTCCTCCAGCGTGTTGCGCAGCCGCTCGTCCGGCAGCTCGCCGCGCTCGCGCAGGGCGGCCAGCTCCTCGCGCGGGTAGTAGATTATCGAGCAGAGCGCCCGGCAGGCGGCCTCGCCCCGCCGCTCCTCCAGCAGGCGGCGCACCTTCTCGAGGATGACACCCGAGCAGTTGTTGAGTATGTGCCGCACCGCGTCGTACTCGCCGTGCAGGTCGCTTATGAAATGCTCCGTGCCCTTGGGCAGCGTGAGTATGGCTTCAAGGTTGATTATCTCCGAGCACACCGCCGCCTCGTTTTTGTACTTTTCCGAGAGCAGTGAGAGGTATTCGCGCGAAAACTCGCCCATATCCGTGACCTCCTTAGTTGTGTCGCAATAATTATACACTGTGCCCGGGGCTCTTGCAACCGGGTTTTTGTAAAATCACGCGCGCACGGCGAAACGCCTCCGCAACCGGGCGGGCGGCGCGGCGGCTGCGCAGTAAAAAAACGCCGGAGCAAGATTTTTAAAGCTTGCTCCGGCGTCGTTGCTGCTTTTCCCGAGGCGCTTTAGCCGGCGCGGTACTTGTCGACTATGGCGCGCATCTCGTCCCAGCTGTCCTCCATGCCCTTCACCAGCGTGAACTGGGTGCGAGCGCGATCCAGGTTCTGCTGCGGGCGCTGGATGTGGAAGTAGTGGTCGCCCTCGAGGTAGTCTGTGAGGAAGCGTATGCCGCACTCGAGCGTCATCAGCTTTGCGCCCCAGGGGAGGTAGTCAAGCTCGGCGTCCGTCAGCGCGCCGCCTGCGCCCTCCAGGAAGGCGCGGGTGTAGACCTCGTAGAGCCCGAGGTTGAAGCGGACCTTGCTCTGATCCGGCTCGTCCTCCTCGTTGTCGTTTGCCCCGAAGCGGATGGAGTCGCCGAAGTCGTTTATCGAGAGGCCGGGCATGACGGTGTCCAGGTCTATGACGCAGATGCCCTCGCCGCTGGCGCGGTCTATGAGCACGTTGTTGAGCTTGGTGTCGTTGTGCGTGACGCGCAGCGGCAGCTTGCCCGCGCGCAGAGCCTCGAGCGCGACGGAGCAGTCGGCGGCGCGGGCCTCGACGAATTCCAGCTCGGGACCCACCTCGGTCACGCGGCCAACGGAGTCGGCGGCCACGGCGGCGCGGAGCTTGGCCAGGCGGTCTTCGGTGTCATGGAAACGGGGTATGGTCTCGTAGAGCGTGCCGGCGTCGTATCCGCTCAGCTCGCGCTGGAAGCGGCCGAAGGCGCGGCCGGACGCCGCGAAAAGCTCCGGCGTCTCCGCATTTTGCAGGCACACGGTGCCCTCAATGAAGGGATAGCAGCGCCAGACGCTGCCCTCGCTGTCAGTGTAATACAGCTCCCCGGCGGCGGTCTTGAACACGGTCAGCGTCTCCCGCGCGGGGTTGCCGCCCTCGGACGCGAGCCTCTCGCTGAGATATGCGGTCACGCCGGATATGTTGGCCATGACCTGCTCGGGGTGCTTGAACGCGGCGGAGCTAAGGCGCTGGAGTATGAACCGGCGGCACGGGTCCTCGCCCGGCTGGGTGTGGACGCAGAAGGTGTCGTTGATGTGCCCGTGGCCGTAGCGCACCGCGCCGACGAGCTCGCCGCCGAAGTCCCAGGCGGCCAGAGCCTCGCTAAGATACTTTTCCGCTTCAGACATGCTCACACCTCCCAGAGATTGTCGGGGTACAGCCCGGACGCGGTCATGTCGGCTATCGCCTTGAGCACCACGGGTCTGTCCTCGCGGTAGGTCACGCCGTACCACTTGTCCGCGCTGCGCAGGACCTTCACGCGGGCCTTGTGCTCGTCCAGGAGCTGGGTGACGACGCTGGGGAGGAAGTACTCGCCCTTGAGCGGGTTCTCGGCAAGGGTTTTGTCCAGGAAGGCAGGGAAGCGCGCGCGAGCCTCGTCCATGAAGCTCCTGGTGAAGCCCCAGAGGTTCATGGAGACCACGGTGTCGCCGCTCAGGTGGGTCCAGGTCTCGCCGCCGTCCTCGGTGAAGCGCGCGTCGGCGCCCTCGGCCTCGATGCGGGTGCGCTCGGTGACGCGCACGAGGAAGTTGTGCTCGTCCTCCTCGCAGATGCCGCGCGCCACGGAGCCGTTCTCGGTCACGGTGTTGCCGAGGCGGTAGCCGACCATGGCGAATTCGTAGCAGCCGGGGCGGTCGGGGTTGGCGGCCAGATAGTCGTATATCTCCCTGAAGCCCTCGGAACCGTAGTAGTCGTCGGCGTTGACCACGGCGAAGGGGCCGTCCACGACGTCCCTGGCCGCGAGTATGGCGTGGCAGGTGCCCCAGGGCTTCACGCGCCCTTCGGGCACGGAGTATCCCTCCGGCAGGTCGGAGAGCTCCTGATAGGCATAGCGCACGTCAATGACCTTGCTCAGGCGGTCGCCGATGGCGGCCTTGAAGGCGTCCTCGAGCTCGCGCTTTATCACGAACACGACGGTCTCGAAGCCGGCGCGCCGCGCGTCGTATATCGAGTAGTCGATTATGAGCTGACCGTGGTTCCCCACGGGGTCGAGCTGCTTTAGCCCGCCGTAACGGCTGCCCATACCGGCGGCCATGACGACAAGAACAGGTTTGTTCATATTCTTCTCCCCCTAAATTTAACGGCTTGGATGAAGCCTTGCCGCAGTTCACGGCTTAATTATAGAGGAATGCCGCCGGGGCATTCCTCTTTATATGTTGTAATGCGGTGCTTACGCGTTGTAGCCGTTCGGATTGGCGCTCTGCCACTTCCAGGAGCTTGCGCACATCTCCTCGATGCCGTACTTGGCCTCCCAGCCCAGCTCGTCGCGGGCCTTCGCAGGGTCGGCGTAGCATTCGGCGATGTCGCCGGGGCGGCGCGGGTCGATGACGTAGGGCAGGGTCTTGCCGCAGGCCTTCTCATAGGCGTGCAGCACGTCGAGCACGCTGTAGCCCTTGCCGGTGCCGAGGTTGCAGGTAAAGAGGCCGCAGTTCTGGGCGAGCTTCCTGAGCGCGGCGACGTGGCCGCGGGCGAGGTCGACGACGTGGATGTAGTCGCGCACGCCGGTGCCGTCGTGGGTGGGATAGTCGTCGCCGTAGACGTGCAGCTTCTCAAGCTTGCCAACGGCCACCTGGGCTATGTAGGGCACCAGGTTGTTGGGGATGCCGCGCGGATCCTCGCCGATGAGTCCGCTCTCGTGCGCGCCGATGGGGTTGAAGTAGCGCAGCAGCGCGACGTTCATCGTCGGGTCGGCGGCGCAGTAGTCATTGAGTATGCGCTCCTGAAAGAGCTTTGTGGTGCCGTAGGGGTTGGTGGTGCCGCCGGTGGGGAAGTCCTCGCTTATCGGCACGCGCTCGGGGTCGCCGTAGACCGTGGCGGAGGAGGAGAAGACAAAGTTCTTCACATTGTGGCGGCGCATGGCCTTGAGCACCTCGAGGGTGCAGGTGAGGTTGTTGTAGTAGTACTCCAGCGGCTTGGCGACGCTCTCGCCCACTGCCTTGAGCCCGGCAAAGTGGATGACGGCGTCAATATCTCCAAAGCGCTCGAACAGCTCCTCCACCTCGTCGGCGTGAGTCAGCTCGGCCTTGACGAAGGGGATGCTCTTGCCGACAATGTGCTCCACTCGGTGGACGGCTTCCTCGCAGGAATTGCTGAGGTTGTCGGCGACAACGATGTCATAGCCCGCCTCGACGAGCTCAACGCAGGTATGGCTGCCGATGTACCCGGCGCCGCCGGTAACGAGAATGGACATGAAAATCGCTCCTTTAACAGCATTTGACCCGGGTCACTCCCGGCATCTGGTATTGTATACGCAGCTCACCCGAAAAGAAATAGACGATATTACAAATTGTTTGCACTATCGTCCGGAGAACCGCCGGGGAACTCCAGCAGCATCCTCACGCTCTGGGCGTGCTCGCTGGGGGACATGCCCGTGAGCTGACGGAAGCGCCTGGAGAAATAGTGTACGCTCTGAAAGCCGCAGAGGGCGGCGATCTGCGTGAAGTTGTAGCGCCCGGTGCGTATCATGCGGCGGGCGGCGTTTATTTTCAGCCGTCCGAAGTACTCCATGACGCCGCCGCCGGTGTGCTCGTGGAAGATTTTTTGCAGCTGGCTGCGGCCGAGATAGTTGTCGCGGCATATCTGCTCCAGGCTCAGGCTCTCGCCCACATGCCGCTCCAGGTATTCGGCCGTGCGCTCAAAGCCGTCCGCGTCGGCCGCGAAGCTGTCGGGCGCGGCCTCGTCCACGGACATGCGCCGGGCGAGGCGTATCAGCAGCTCCTCCAGCGCCGCGCAGACCAGCGACTCCGCCCCGAAGGGCGCGCCCTGGGCGCGATGCAGGGTCGTCGTCGAGGGGTCGTCCAACGGCGTTGTGAAGGCGCCGCCGCTCGCGGCGACGATGCGCGCGAGCAGGCTCCGCTCAGTCCGGCTCACATCCGTCACCAGTCCGCGGAAGCGCTCCATCTCGCCGCCGCCGCAGCCGAAGCTCACGACTATGAGGTCGGGCGGGACGCCCACGGCGGACAGGGCGTGGAACTCCCCCGGCGCGTGGAAGATGAGCTGACCCTGGCTGAGCTCGCGCACGCGCTCCCCGGCTGTGACGCGCAGCAGGCCGCGGTCTACGTACAGCAGCTCCCAGAAGTCGTGCTTCTCTCCCTGGAAGGCGTAGCCCGCGGCGTATTCAAAATAGTGCACGGTGTAGAGCTCGCTGACGGTGAACGGCCTGGCCGGGCGCAGCGGTGAATACTGCGACATGGCTCAGCCCCCGTTCTCACCGGCCTGCTGCCTGGCCTCCGCGGTGTGCAGCTTCCGGTACTCCAAGGGGCTGACGCCCTCCGTGCGGTGGAAGCTCTGCGAAAAATAGCTCAGCGAGGAGAAGCCGAGGATGCGCGCTATCTGCGACAGGGAGTGGTTGCTGTTGGTGAGCAGGAACCGGCTCTCCTGTATGCGGCGGGATATGAGGTAGTTGATGGGGGAGGTGCCGTAGGCCTTGCGGAAGGCGTGCACCAGATAGTACTTGTTGATATGCGCCAGCTCGGCCAGCTGGTCGAGGGTGATGCTCTCCTTGAAGTGCTCGTCTATGTAGCGGCGCACCATACCGCATTCGCGGTTGTCGTCCATCCCCACCGCCTCGCTGGCCAGGGACAGACCCCTGCGGCGCAGGATGCGCAGAAGGATTATCTCCAGCATTCTCTGGCAGACCTGGGAATACCCGTCCTGACCGGAGCGCGCCTCCTGCAGCATAAGGCGCAGGGACACCGAGACCGTATCCCAGTCCCTGTTAAACGTTGTCAGGACATAGCCCTGCTCGTTGGCCGCCATTTCCAGGTTCTCGACGCCCAGCACGATGTACTCCAGCGGGCTGCCCTGGTTGCTCTGCTCGCAGTGCATGACCCCCGGATTTATTATCACAAGGCTGCGTCCGGAGACGGGAAAGCTGTGCCGCTGGAGCTGAAAAGTGCCGCTCCCGCTCATAATAAAGAACATTTCCGCGTGGCGATGCGCGTGCATCGTGGAGTTCCACTCGCTGCTGTACTGCGCCCAGGTTATGTTCAGAAGCCTGGCGTCCGACTGGGCGAGCGGGTCCCCCTTGTCAAGATTTATATCGTAGCAGACAGTGGACACGCCGGCACCTCCTTTGCCTAGAGAAACGGCGGATGTTCACCCAATATTATAATGTTTTCAAACAGTTTCTGCAACTTTGAAAAGCAAACTTGCCCGACTAATTTTATAACTGTGCGCCCGGCGCTGAAAATGAGCCAAAAGCCCTGCGCATTGTGCACAAGTTTAACGCCTTCAAATAGGGCATTTTACATCAAAAGCATGGCGAGAGCAATATTTATAAAAAGTTGCGCAAGAACTGGCTTGTTATCGGGTAGGAAATCTATATACTTGTCTTAAGAGTGATGCCAAAAGACCCATGTATTGGCATTTGTATTTTAGGAATTTATGCAAGGAGGAAAATGAAGATGAATTTGAAGAAGCTGCTTGCCCTTGCTCTGGCGCTGGTAATGGTCTTTGCCCTCGCCGCCTGCGGCGGGGACCCGGCTCCCGCCGAGAGCGGCTCCGGCGAGACCGCCACCACCATCAAGGTAGCCGCTCTTGAGAGCGCCTACGAGGAGACCTATCCCGGAATGTGGCAGGAGGTCTGCGACGCCTTCACCGCCCAGACCGGCATCGCGGTCGAGCTCACCGTCGAGCGCAACCTCGAGGACGTCATCGGCGCTTCCATGCAGGGCGGCGATTACCCCGACGTCATCCACCTGGCCACCGGCCGTGAAGCCGGCCTGACCGAGCAGTTCATCAACGACAAGCTCATCGCCGACATCACCGACGTGCTCGACATGACCGTCCCCGGCGAGGAGACCACCGTCGGCGACAAGATCATCGAGGGCTTCACCGACACTTCCGCCACCAACCCCTACGGCGACGGCAAGACCTACCTCGCCCCCATGTTCTACTCCCCCTGCGGCCTGTTCTACAACGCCGGCCTCTTTGAGGAAAAGGGCTGGACCGTTCCCACCACCTGGGACGAGATGTGGGAGCTCGGCGACAAGGCCCTTGAGGAGGGCATCTACCTCTTTACCTACCCGACCGCCGGTTACTTCGACGCCTTCCTGTACGCCCTGATGAACGTCGTCGGCGGCAGCGACTTCTTCAACGCCGCCACCAGCTTCGAGGAGGGCATCTGGGAGACTCCCGAGGCCGACGCGCTCTTTGAGATCCTCGACAAGCTGGCCGACTACACCCACCCGAGCACCCCGGCTCAGGCCAACGATCAGGACTTCACCATGAACCAGCAGCTGGTCCTCGACAACGAGGCGCTCTTCATGCCGAACGGCACCTGGATAGTCGGCGAGATGGCCGAGGCTCCGCGCGCCGAGGGCTTCCAGTGGGGCATGACCGCCCTCCCGGCTCTTGAGGACGGCGGCATGGGCTACAGCTACACCTTCCTGGAGCAGGCCTGGATCCCGGCCGGCGCCGCCAACATCGACGCCGCCAAGCAGTTCATCGCCTTCCTGTACAGCGACACCGCTGCTGACATCTTCGCCAAGGGCGGCGCCGTGCAGCCCATCCGCGGCATGACCGATCAGCTCGAGGGCGACAACAAGCTGTTCTACTCCATCTACGACTCCGGCGCCGGCGCCGCCATGGGCTCCTTCGCCGCGTACAGCCCCATCCCCGGCATCGACAACACCAGCGTGTTCTTCGAGCCCATCAACTCCCTCGTCGGCGGCACCCTGACCATCGATCAGTGGAAGGCCAACATCATCTCTGCAACCGATCAGATGCGCGCCAACCTTCTTGCGTAAGCTGATCCGCATCGCAAGCTAGTGTAAACGGCAAGGCGGCGATGAGCAGTCTATGCTCATCGCCGCCGATTCTTTGAAGAAACCTGAGAGAGGAGTTGACCAAGTGAAAAGCAACAAACGGCGCACAGGCTTCCTCATCCTGTGTGTGGCGCCGGCAACTATCCTGTTTTTCATCTTCATGGTGCTGCCGACCCTGAACGTCTTCCGCATGTCTCTCTTTGAGAGGGGCGCTTATTCCCCCACCGAGACCTTCGTCGGCCTGCAGAACTTCCAGACCCTGTTTGCGGACGCCAAGTTCATCACGGCCATGCAGAACACGATTCTGCTCATAGTCGTGGTCACCATCATAACCTTCGCGATGGCGCTGGTGCTGGCCGGGATACTCACGCGCGAGAAAATAAAGGGGCAGAACTTCTTCCGCATCATATTCTACATCCCCAACATCCTGTCCGTGGTTGTCATCTCCGGCATCTTTTCCGCTATCTACAAGCCTGACAACGGCCTGCTCAACAGCATAATCGGGCTCTTTACGGACCTGACCGACCCCATACTGTGGAAGGGCGAGAGCCTGGTCATGATAAGCCTTATCATAGCCATGATATGGCAGGCGGTCGGATATTACATGGTCATGTACATGGCGTCCATGGCAGCCGTGCCCCTGGACATATACGAGAGCTCGTCCATAGACGGAGCCGGGCGCGTGCGCCAGTTCTTCCAGATAACCATACCGCTCATCTGGACCAACATCCGCACCACGCTGACCTTCTTCATCATCTCCACCATAAACATGGCCTTCCTCTTTGTCAAGGCCATGACCTCCGGCGGCCCGAACGGCGCAAGCGAGGTCGCGCTCTCCTATATGTACGGTCAGAAGGACGCCGGCCTCTACGGCTATTCCATGGCCATCGGCGTCGTGATCTTCCTTTTCTCCTTCCTGCTGTCCGCGCTGGTGAACCGCGCGACAAAGCGCACGCCGCTGGAATTCTAGGAGGTGACTTATGGTTAATTCAAGCTCAAAGGGCGATAAGCTGTACAAGGTCTTCGTATACGTCGTGCTCATCGCCGTGGCCATCTCCATCATCGTCCCCGTGGTCTGGGTGTTCATGGCCTCCATCAAGGAGAACTCGGAATTCTACCAGAACCCCTGGGCGCTCCCCGCGGGCTTCTACTGGCAGAACTTCGTGGATGCCTGGCAGAAGGCGAGCATGGGCAGCTATATGCTCAACAGCGTCATCGTCACGGCTCTCGCCCTGGCGATACTGATAATTGTGGCTCTGCCGGCGGCCTACTGCCTGTCCAGGTTCAGGTTCAAGAGCCGCAATTTCCTGAACATCTCCTTCATGGCGGGACTTTTCATCAACGTCAACTACATAGTCGTCCCCATCTTCCTGATGCTGCGCGACGGCGACACCTGGCTGCGCAGCATATTCGGCGAGGGCTTCCTGCTGAACAACATATTCGTGCTGGCCGTGGTCTATGCCGCGACGGCGCTGCCCTTCACCATCTACCTGCTGAGCGGCTATTTCGCCACTCTGCCGCACGCCTATGAGGAGGCGGCGTACATAGACGGCGCCGGGTACAGCACCACGATGGTGCGCATCATTTTCCCCATGGCTCAGCCCTCTATCGTGACCATCATACTGTTCAACTTCCTCTCCTTCTGGAACGAATACATCATCTCGCTCACGCTGCTGAGCAGCGCAAACGGCCCGAGGACGCTGCCGGTCGGCCTGCTGAACCTGATGCAGGCGCAGCAGTCGGCCGCGGAATACGGCATCATGTACGCCGGTCTCGTCATGGTCATGCTGCCCACGCTGATACTCTACATCTGCGTGCAGAAAAAGCTCATCCAGGGCATGACCGTCGGCGGCCTGAAAGGTTAAGGTGAGAGCATGAAATTCTGGAAAGAACACGTGGCTCTGCGCATTGTGCTGATCGCCCTGCTGTTTATCGCGGGCATCGCCCTTGTCATAGGCGGCTGGACGATGACCGGACAGATGAAGGGGCTCATTATAATGCTTGTGGGCCTGGCGCTGCTTATCTGCGCGCTGTTTATTTACAACAAACCCTTCACAGACTGACGCTGAAGGACTGGAGGACGCTATGAGCGAAACAAATACCAACAGGGGACGTGTTACCATACCCACGGATGTGGACGTCGTCCCCGAAACCCTTGAGCTGCTCGGGCGCTGGGGCGCCGACGCCATACGCGACTGCGACGGCACGGATTATCCGGAAGAGCTCAAGCAGGTCGACGCAAAGGTGTATTCCACCTACTACACCACCCGCAAGGACAACGCCTGGGCCAAGGCCAACCCCGACGAGGTGCAGCAGTGCTACATCATGACCGGCTTCCACACCGCCTCCGGCGGCGCGCTGTCCATAGAGCTGATGCGCGGGATAAGCCCCGAGCTGATGGAGGTCAACACCCGCGACGATATAAAGCGCTGGTGGGAGGTCATGGATCGCACGACGGGCGAGCCGCTCTCCCCGGAGGCCTGGCGCTATGACGAGGGCGCCGGCTGCGTCGTAATCGACCGGCCCGAGGCCTTCCACGACTACACCGTGAGCTTCCTGGCCTACCTCATCTGGGATCCGGTGCACATGTACAACGCGGTCACCAACGGTTGGACCAACTTCGAGCACCAGATAACCTTTGACGTTCGCCAGCCCAAGACGCACAAGTTCACAATGGAGCGGCTGCGCCGCTTCATCGCGGAGCACCCCTATGTGGACGTCATACGCTACACGACCTTCTTCCACCAGTTCACGCTCGTGTTCGACGAGCTCAAGCGCGAGAAGTACGTGGACTGGTACGGCTACTCCGCGAGCGTCAGCCCCTATATCCTGGAGCAGTTTGAGCGCGAGGTGGGATATAAGTTCCGCCCCGAGTTCATAATCGACCAGGGCTACTACAACAACCAGTACCGTATTCCCTCCAAGGAGTACCAGGACTTCATGGCCTTCCAGCGGCGCGAGGTCGCCAGGCTCGCAAAAGAGATGGTGGACATCACTCACGAGCTGGGCAAAGAGGCCATGATGTTCCTCGGTGACCACTGGATTGGCACAGAGCCATACATGGACGAGTTCAAGAGCATCGGCCTCGACGCCGTCGTGGGCAGCGTCGGCAACGGCTCCACGCTCCGGCTCATCTCCGACATCCCCGGCGTCAGGTACACCGAGGGACGCTTCCTGCCGTACTTCTTCCCGGACACCTTCCACCCCGGCGGCGACCCCGTCCGCGAGGCGAAGGAGAACTGGGTCACGGCCCGCCGCGCCATACTGCGCAAGCCCATAGACCGCATCGGCTACGGCGGCTACCTCAAGCTTGCCTGCGAGTTCCCGGAGTTCATCGACTACGTGCAGAGCGTGTGCGAGGAGTTCCGCGAGCTATATGAGAACATCCGCGGCACCACCCCCTTCTGCTTCAAGACCGTGGCCGTGCTCAACGCCTGGGGGCGCGCGCGCTCCTGGGGCTGCCACATGGTGCACCACGCGCTGTATCAGAAGCAGAATTACTCCTACGCCGGCGTGATCGAGGCGCTCTCCGGAGCGCCCTTCGACGTGAAGTTCATCAGCTTCGACGATATAAAGGCCGACCCGTCCGTGCTCGACGGCATAGACGTGCTGATAAACGTCGGCGGCGGCGACACCGCCCACACCGGCGGCGTCTGGTGGGAGGACGCGGAGGTGTCCAGCGCCGTGAAGCGCTTTGTATATAACGGCGGCGGCCTCATCGGCGTGGGCGAGCCCTCCGGCCACCAGTACCAGGGACGCTACATCCAGCTCGCCCAGGTACTGGGCGTGGAGAAGGAGACCGGCTTCACCCTCGGCTACGACAAGTACAACTGGGACGAGCATCCCGGCCACTTCATCCTTGCCGACTGCGACGGCGAGCCCGACTTCGGCGAGGGTCAGAAGAACATGTACGCCCTTGAGGGCACGGAGATACTCGTCCAGCACGAGAAGGAAGTGCAGATGGCCGTGAACGCCTACGGCTCCGGCCGCGCCGTGTACATCTCCGGCCTGCCGTACAGCTTCTCCAACAGCCGCGTGCTGCACCGCGCCATACTCTGGAGCAGCCACGGCGAGGACGAGCTGCTGACCTGGTTCTCCTCCAACTGCAACGTCGAGGTTCACGCCTATCCCAAAAACGGCAAGTACTGCGTGGTAAACAACACCTATGAGCCGCAGTCCACCACGGTCTACCGCGGCGACGGCAGCTCCTTCGGGCTCGACCTGGAAGCCAACGAGATACGCTGGTACGAGCTATAACCAAAAGGCCCGGGCTCCGCGTCCGGGCCTTTGCTATCTACTTACTGAAACGGAGGACGTTATATGGCCAATTCACCGCAGGTGAACGAGAGCATAGCCAAGCTGGCGGCCTATGCGCTGCAAAAGGGGCTTATCGCCGAGTGCGAATACATGTGGTGCGTCAACACCATCCTGGACGTGCTCAAGCTCGACGGCTGGGAGGATCCGGGCCGCTGCACGGGGAAGACGGACTTGCCGGAGACGCTCTCCGTGCTGCTGGACGACGCCTTTGCGCGCGGCGTGCTTGCCGAAAACTCCGTCGTCTACCGCGACCTGCTCGACAGCGAGCTGATGGGCAGGCTCACCCCCAGGCCGGCGCAGGTGATCGAAAGGTTCAATTCCCTCTATGCCGTCAGCCCGGAGGCGGCCACGGACTGGTACTACGCCTTCAGCCAGGACACCAACTACATCCGCCGCGACCGCATTGCGAAGGACGTGCAGTGGAAAACCGCCACCGAGTACGGCGAGCTGGACATCACAATTAACCTGTCCAAGCCTGAGAAGGACCCCAAAGCCATCGCCGCGGCCAGGAACCTGCCTGCCTCCGACTATCCGCGCTGCCAGCTCTGCGCCGAGAACGAGGGCTACGCCGGCCGGGTCAACCACCCCGCGCGCCAGAACCACCGCATCATACCCATAACCATTTCGGGCAAGCCCTGGTACTTCCAGTATTCGCCCTACGTCTATTACAACGAGCACTGCATCTGCCTGAACCTCGTCCACACGCCCATGAAGATAGACCGCGACTGCTTCGCCAAGCTGCTCGACTTTGTCAGGCAGTTCCCGCACTACTTCGTCGGCTCCAACGCGGATCTGCCCATCGTCGGCGGCTCGATCCTGGCGCACGACCACTTCCAGGGCGGGCGCTACACCTTCGCCATGGAGCGCGCGGAGATAGAGACGCCCTTTGTCTTCCCCAGCTACGAGGACGTCCGCTCGGGCATAGTTAAGTGGCCGCTGAGCGTAGTGCGCATCCGCTGCGCCGACAGCGAGCGGCTGGTAAGCCTGGCGGACGAAATCCTGAACAGGTGGCGCGCCTACACCGACGAGGCGGCGGTCATCTACGCCGAGACGGACGGCGTGCCCCACAACACGATAACGCCCATCGCGCGGCGGCGCGGCGGCGACTACGAGCTGGACCTGGTGCTGCGCAACAACCTCACAACCGAGGAGCACCCTCTGGGTCTCTACCACCCGCACGCGGAGCTGCACCACATCAAGAAGGAGAACATCGGCCTCATCGAGGTCATGGGTCTCGCCGTGCTGCCCGCCCGACTCAAGACCGAGCTGGCCGCCGTCGCCGGCTGCCTCGCCTCAGGCGGCGATCTGCGCGCGGACGAGCTTACGGCAAAGCACGCGGACTGGGCAGAGGGCTTCCGCACAAACTACGACATCACGCCGGAGAACGTCATGGACATAGTCCGACGCGAGACCGGGCTGGTGTTTGCGCAGGTGCTCGAACACGCCGGTGTGTACAAGCGCACGCCGGAGGGCAGGGCGGCCTTCCTGCGCTTTTTGGAAACGGTGAAATAAGCGCGCCCGGCGGAGCGCCGACGAAAAGGCACCCGCGGCTGCAACAAAAAACCGAATCGAAGCCCGGCAAGCGGGCTCGATTCGGGGAGGAGCTGCGACAGAATGAGTGAGAAGCGACTTTTGCAAAAAGTCGCTGCGAACGATATGCCGTCCGCAGCGACGTGGCGGAGCGGGTGGGATTCGAACCCACGTGCCCTTGCGGACAACTTGATTTCGAGTCATTCAGCTCTATTGGAGCGCGCTGGAATTTACCAGAATGCAGAGGAAACTACAACAGGTAAAAAACCCTGATTTTTCAGGCATTGCAACCGTTTTTCGGCGTCATTGCTGGGCAATCGGGATGTAAATAAAATGCAGCCGATTTTTCTGTTTGGAGAGACATCGGAGAGAGTTAGGAGAGAACTGGCCCTGCTTAGAGTTCGTATTACCCGCCGTTGACGGCAGAATAATACGGAGGTTCTGACATGGCCAGTTCTAATTCTTATCAGCAGATACTCGACGAATACCCCGAATACATCACCAAGGAGCAGCTCTACCAGATATGCCACATAAGCAAGAAGTCTGCGCAGAACCTCCTTGAAAGCGGGGAAATCCCCTGCATAGACAGCGGCAGAAAGACGCATCGTTTCCTCATAGCTACAGCCGACGTGGTGGATTACCTGCAACGCCGCGACAGCGCTCCGAGGCTCGCTGCGGATGAAACGGCAGTCGAGAAAATTCGCGCAGCTCTTGCGCTATACCCCGATGTGCTGAGCGTCGCTCAGGTCAGCGAGCTTACGGGGCGACGTTCCTCGACCGTGACCAAGTGGTGCCGCTTGAATTACATTGAGAACATCTATGCGGGCGGCAAAAACCATATCCCTAAAGCCTCACTTGCGGATTTTCTCGTTTCGCGGTGGGAGGAATTTCAGAACATTGGGGAAAAGGAGGCGGTTGCCGTCGTTGAAAACACTTCTGCCTCCGGGCAGATAAGCGACTTGCAGCTTTCCGTCTTGCAGCCGTTCAGCAGGCACCCGTACAAGGTACGAGACGATGAGGCGATGCGGGACATGGTTGAGAGCGTGAAGCAGTACGGCGTGCTTTCTCCCGCAATCGCTCGACCTATGCCAGACGGTGGCTACGAGCTTGTTTCAGGTCACCGGCGTAAGCGGGCTTGCGAGCTCGCTGGGCTGGAGACGATGCCGGTTATCGTGCGCGAGCTGGATGATGACGCGGCTGCGATCCTCGTCGTGGACAGCAATTTGCAGCGCGAGGACTTGTTGACGAGTGAGAGGGCGTTTGCGTATAAACTCAAGTTGGAGGCCATCAGACATCAGGGAGAACGCACCGACTTAACTTCGGCCCAAGTTGGGCCGAAGTTGACAGCAGCAGAAAAAGTTGCAGAGGAAAGCCCGGATAGCAAGTCTCAAATCAAACGCTATATACGTCTCACCGAGCTAATCCCGCCTCTGCTGGACAAGGTAGACGAGCGCAAGATTGCGTTCAACCCGGCCTACGAGCTGTCGTTTCTCACCAAGGACGAGCAGACTATGCTACTCGACGCGATGGACAGCGAGCAGGCTACGCCGTCGCTGTCACAGGCTCAACGGCTGAAACAGTTCAGCCAGCGCGGTGAGCTGAACGCCGCCGTGATGCGCGCTATCATGTCTGAGGAGAAAAAAGAGGTTGAGCGCGTCACGCTCAAAAGCGAAACGTTACGCAAGTATTTCCCTGCCTCGTACACGCCGAAGCGTATGGAAGAAACTATTATCCGTCTGCTGGAACAGTGGCAGAAGCAGCAGAAGCGCCGGCGGGAGGCTGAACGCTAATTAAATACCATACTACAAGCCGGGTTCCATCCCGGCATTTTTAATTGGAGGGGGCGATCTATGATTGTACCATTACAAACCTGCTGACGTAGCCTGCGAATACTGCGTCAACAGCCGCAGGCGGCGATGCCGTGAATCTGGCTGTCCGTGGCTCGCCGAGCGCATTGAGGCGGGCGTGGTCAGTTATGCTTCTGCCGTGCGCGGGCTGTTCGGAGGCGTCGAGAACGAGGCGCTTATCCAACGGCTCGGGCAGCTTGTGCTGCACTTTCGCGGTTCGTTTTGGCTCAGCGCCGAGCACGAATTTAATACCCGCCTGCTGCTGCGAAGCGTGGGATACCAAGCGTGGAGAAATCCACGCTTTTTTGCTTCTCTTTACCTGTTCGGCTCCAACCGTGGGCTGCTCAAACGGGCGTGGAACGCCTGTATGCCGGGCGGTTTTGAACCGGTGTTCATAGTCATGCGCGGTGTTTCGGAGCACGACTATACGCTCATCCAGGCGGCAAAGGCGCTCATGTGCGGCGGGCTGGGCCTGACGCTCTATGACCTTGCCGATGCTGAGATTGTTGACGATGAGGAGTTTCGGCTCATCATCCACGCCTTGCTCATAGCCAACTACGGCCCCGACGTGCTGAAGCTCGGCGGCACCGAAATTACATACTGAGGCTCGCGCCGTCCGCGCGGGCGGCGAAGGAGACGAAGATAAATGTCTGAGATTTTCAGGATAGAAAAGCGCAGCGACTTCACCATAGTCCGCAACGGCCTGCTGCGAGACAAGACCATGAGCCTCAAGGCCAAGGGGCTGCTTATAACGATGCTCTCAAAGCCCGATGGGTGGGACTACACCCTCAACGGGCTCCAGACCATCCTGCTCGAGGGTCGGGACGCCATTGCCTCCGGGCTTACTGAGCTGGAGCGACACGGATACCTCGTGCGGCGCAAGACCCGCGACAGGTTTGGGCGCTTTACCGACGTGGAGTACATCATCTATGAGTACCCGGTAACGTCAGAGCCAGATTCGGCTGAGCCTGTTACGGCTTATCCAGAACCGGAAAACCCGGAAACGGATGAGCCGCTTTCGGAAAACCCGACGGAATTAAATAAAGATATAAACAAGAAAAGAAATAATCAAGAAACCACTCAAGCAAGTATCGATTCCATTCATTCCGAGCCGCCGAAGCGAATCGAAGATGAAGAGATTTGGCGTGAGATTATTACTGAGAATCTCGAATCGGACTACGTCCGCGAGCAGAGCGTTGTTGACGCGGGAATCATTGACGACATCGTTGAGCTGATGGTTGAAACCGTCTGTTCCACGCGTGAGTACATCCGCGTCGGCAAGGAGGACAGACCCGCCGCCGTGGTCAAGTCGCGGCTGCTCAAGCTCGAGAGGAAGCACCTTGAATATGTCCTCTGGTGTTTCCGCAGAAACACGACGGAGGTGCGCAACATCCGTGCCTACCTGTTGACCACGCTATACAATTCGTACTTCTCGGCAAATAGCGGCACGATGGCGCAAGTCCAACATGACCTGTACGGCAAAGGAGGTGATGCGACGTAAGAATCCATTTGCGCCAACTGGTGGTTCCACCTTAGTCAGCGGCCCGCACTCTGGACAAAATTTCAGGAGGTTTGAAAAGTGAAAAACAAAAACTCGAAGAAAGAGACGTACAAGAAAATTGGCATCGGCGCGGCTATCGTCGTTGTGCTTGCAATCATTATCCTGCTGCTTCTCAGGAGCTGCGGCGGGCCGGTTGACGAGCCCGGCGGCATTGAGTTTGACCCCTCTGCGACCGCTGGCGGCTGGGACGAGGCAGACCTCGACGCCATCCGCGACAGCCTCAACGAGAAGG
>ENA-UOJL01001264-UOJL01001264.1-human-gut-metagenome-genome-assembly--contig:-P47-NODE-1264-length-28434-cov-5.299799_pt1 | contig 28434 bp, 26 predicted proteins | sample MGYA00242347_ERZ723894 | MGnify/ENA metagenome assembly ERZ723894
CGAATTTAAAACTTTAGGAATATAAAATCAATGCCGATAGTTTAAATAATTCCAATAGGAATTTAAGAGAGCAAAGAAAAACCGCCCGAAGGCGGTCCTAAGATTGGTTTCGCTAAAGGCTGCGCAATTTCATGTCCACAAGAACCATTGCGATCAGAATGCCAATAGTTACCGCAAAGGCAAGAAAGACATTTATGTGTAATATCCAGGCGAGATAATAAAAGGCGCAAGGAACTTCGATCAAAGCGCCAATAACTGGGACAAAAATGAAAACCACGCTGACACCAGCCAGAAGGACAGTAATTGCAATACCCCAGCCTGAGAATTTAAGGAAAAAAATGTCCATTAAAAACGCGGTAAAGAAACCGGCCATAAACACACAATAAACGGTGATAAGCCAGCCGAATTTTTCATGAAAAACTCTCCTCGCTAAGTTCAAAATGACCTCCTTTAAAGTTCTACATACTTGCCAACTGCAACGCCAGCGATCCTCATACTTTGGGTGAACGGCTGGAATTTAGGGCCCGGCCAATCCGGATTAAGAGCCTTTAGGTAGTAGTCAGGGCCGTCCTTTACGAGTTTCTTGAGTGTTGCTTCCGGATCAGCTGCGCCGTCATCCACTGCCGCCACAATCCTGCCGGACTCAGCTGGAACCTCAGGGTCAATAAAGACAATGTCGCCTTCGTAAAACATCGGCTCCATAGACTCACCTCGGACCTTCAGCGCAAAGCCTTCGTTACTGATGCTCACTGGGCAGATGTACCATTTATCGAGATCATCAAGAGAGGAAACCGGAGTAGGGAGTCCGGCTTGTACCCAACTGATTAGAGGAACGCGGCGGAAACCAGCAACCGGATCGGCGTCCTTTGGAAGATCAGGTGTGTAAATCAACTGAGCTACAGAAACATTTAATACACGAGCTATCGCTTCAGTGGTATCGATACCCGGCTGCTTCGTCTTGCCCGTAAGTATCTTGTTAATCGCCGACTGGGTAAGACCTGCGGACTTTGCTAATTCGTTTTGAGAGACGCCGCGTTTTTCCATCAGCGTCCTTAGGTTTTGAGCAAAAGTAGTCATCGCACGGTCTCAATAAATATTCCAATGAGAATATTTTAACAGTCTTATAGTTGTGTGCATATTCTGAAAAGAATTAGAATCTATTAACTAAAGTTGTAATTCTTGAGGTTTATATGGCCGCTTCATTACTCTCACCGGACGCCGCAGTTTTCAAGCTCGAAAAAGCCGGACTCAAACAGCATCAAATCGCCGCACTGCTCGGTATCGCTCAAGGTACGGTCAGCAAGATCAAGTCAAAACGCTACGCAGAAGTCAGCTACAAGATCGTCGACAAGCTCCGGGAACTTGTCGCTCAGCTTTGTACGGAAGAAAACAAAAAAGAGAAAGAAAAATGACTTCAACTTTTGTTTTTGCGGGCTTTCCTCTCGGCCTCAACTTCGTCGGCCAATTTCTTGAGATCAAAAGGTCCGATAAGACAGGCGCAAAGATTATTGACCGCGTGCGACAAAAGCACAGCGACTTTACCGCTGTCCTCTCCGGAAAAATCAAGCACGCCTGGATGCGCCGCGTCATTACCAATCACACGGCAGGCGGTAAGCTGCTGAGTCAAAGCCTCTGGGATTGCCAGTGCCTCAATACGACGAGCAAGTATCCAATCAGGGTCAAAATTTTTGAGTCCCTGTTCAGCACCAACATAATTAACTATCTCCTCCACGCACAACCTGAGAAGGGCGCAGCAGGACCTAGGCGACAGTTGCATAAGACTTTGAGCTTCTTTGAAAACTCGTTTTGCTTTCCCCGGCATTTTTTCATACGCCTTAATTCCACTCGATACCGGCCAAACAAGTTTTTCGTATTCCCAGAGAGTGGGACGACCGCAGTTAATACAAGAGGAAATTATCAATTCATTTTTCGCGCAGAACTCACCCAGGTCGAAGACGTCAACAGATTTAAGCGCAACAGAACCGAATTGATAGAACTCACGAGAGGCGTCATAAGGAGCTTTTGCGCTTCTGAGAATTGGACGGGGATTAAAGACAACTGTAACGCCGCAATGCGGACAAATGTATGAACCAGGAAGAGACATTATGACCTCAGAAAGAAGCTTTTTTGAAATTGTAAAGGAACGTTCGGCAAAGATAACCAGTGCTCTGAACGCCTTGGAATTAGCCGAGCAGAGTTTGGAAAAAACAAAGGCCGCGGCCGCTGTCAGAGGTGACGGCGGCTTAATCGATGTAAGAGACCTCGCATTAAACGTCATTACCGCCAAGAAGCATTTGGACGAAGCGCTGGCGTTTTTGATCGAGTCTCAGTTAGACGAAGAAGAAAAGGTGGTTTCATGACCCAAGAGAAAGTTATCACTTTCGATCAGGGCGCACAGCGCCTTGTCGACAACGGCTATTTGCCGATACCGATTAAGCCGGGAGAAAAATTCCCGGACCTCGAGAAAGGATGGACGTCCTACCGATTCAAGCCGGAAGACGCCGAGAACCATGCCGGCTGCGGCATAGGCCTGCTCACCGGACAGGGCGAGCATAAGGTGATCGGCATTGACTGCGACATCACGGACAAAGACCTGCTCAAGTTGCTGCACGATAAAATCACCGAGTTCTGCGGCGGCCGCCCGTTCTTATCACGTGTCGGCAGATTTCCCCGGACATTATTCTTAGTCCGCACGGATCAAAGTTTCTCCAAAGTCTCGTCGCACAAATTCGTAGGCCCTCACGGCCAAGATCAGCAGTTGGAGATCCTCGCCAATGGTCAGCAGTTTGTTGCGCTCGGCATCCACAAAATTACCGGAAAGCCGTACACATGGATCAACCAGGAGACTCCGTTGGAGCATCCGGCTGAGTCGCTGGCGGTCATCACAATGGAACAGGCCCAATCCCTGATCGCTATTGTCAACGACTACGCCGTCAAGCATGACTGGAAGTTAAAGGAAAGAGGCGGCGCCGGCCGCTCCGTGTCAGCCAACGCAGGACCGCTCACGGCCTTCGATGTCGAGTGCATGAAGTGCAGAAACATCCCGCTCTCGGAAGCAAGAAAGATCATCAGCCATATTGACGCGGACGCATACAAGGACTGGCTTGAGGTCGGTATGGCGCTGCACCTGGAGTACGACGGCTCGGATGAAGCATTCCGACTCTGGGACGAATGGAGCAGCAAGTCGGCGAATTATCCGGACAAAGGCTCAAAGGCACTCGCAGAAAAATGGGCCTCATTTGTTGAAATCGGCAAATGCAAAGAAGAGCTGATCCGCATGCCCACGGTTATCGCCAAAGCCGAAGAGGCCAAAGCCAGCCGGGAAAAACAAATGCGAATCGCGGCAAAAGCGGAATTTACCGCCGCGCTCGCCAAATGCACCGATGAGTTTGACGTCGAGACGTTAGCGAGAAAAACCTCACTGTCCAACCGTGCAGACAGAGAGGTTTTCACGAATTACGCTTTAAAACGCCTGAAAGAATTGGGCGCCGGATCAATCACAAAGACGAGTATACAGGGATGGTTTAAGAAAAGTACTTTTTCCGACTACGCGCCCAATGAACTCGGCTTGGCCGAAAGAATGCGCGACACCTACAAAGGCGGCCTCAAATGGGACTGCATTAACGGTCAGTGGTATACCTGGAACGGCATACGCTGGAAGAAGACGCCCAACGAGGCCATCATGGGCTATGCCAGGATGACGGTCGAATCCTTGTTTGAAGAAGCTAAAGGCCTCGACAGCGAGAGCGCGGTTAGGCTCAAAGACTTCGCCTCCAAGTGCTGCAATCCCAAGACCTGGGAGAACATGCTCAAGGCTTTTAAGTCTTTCTCCGACGGAGACAACAGCGTACTTATCAGCCCGCACGAGCTCAACCAAAATCTGCGCTACTTCGGCGTGAACAACGGCGAGATCGACTTAAAGACCGGAGAATTTATTCCGGGCGATCCCGCGCACATGATTACGCTCCATTCTCCGGTCAACTACGACAAGGACGCAACTTGTCCTTATATCGACGCCAGGATGCTCGAGATATGCAACGGCGATCCTGAAATCGTTGAGTTCTATTACGACATTTTCGGCGCCGGGATGACGGGCCGCCTGCGCAGATCGTTCTTAATCATGTTCGGCCTAGGCCACAACGGGAAGTCGGCACTGCTCAACCTCGCGATCAAGATGATGGGCAACGGCCAAGAGGGCTATCACGTCGGAGCCGATCAAAAGACTTTTATCGAAGGCAAAGGCGGCTCGGCCGGCGGCGCCAGAGAAGACATCACGAGGCTTAAAGACAAGCGACTGGTGACACTCGTGGAGACCTCCGACGGCAGCCGCCTTAATAGTTCGCTCGTCAAACAGCTCACCGGCGGGGACCCAATGACAGGGCGCCAGACGTGGGCCAAGAGCTCGATTACTTTCACGCCGTGCTGTCTGCCGGTGCTCGTATCTAACCATAAGCCGATTGTTGAGGACCAAAGCGAGGGCATGTGGGACCGACTGCTGCCGGTGCGGCACCTCGGCAACTTCAACGCCGAGCGGGCGGACCCTCTGTTTGACCAGAAGTCTGAGGCCGAGCTCTCCGGTGTCTTGAATAAATGCATTGCCGGCGCCCTCCGCTTTCAGCAGCGCGGCCTCAGAGTGCCGGACGCCATCCGCAAGGAGCAGAAAGCCTACCGTTCAGCCCAAGACCCGATGTCGGACTTTTTCGCAGAGCACTGCGTCATTGAGCCGGATGCGCGGTGGCCGCGGAGTGAGGCTTACAACGCCTGGAAGCAGTACGCAAGGGACTCTAGCGTCCCGCAGTATCAGGAAAGAAAGAAATGGTTTTTTAACGCAATGGAGGAAAGAGGTTTTGAAACTGTGTATCAAAAAGGAGTTATCTGCTTTAAAGGTATCAAGGTAAAAGCAGAAGGTTTTGAGGCTGTAGATTAAAGATTAGAGGGGTAAAGGGTGCAAAAACGCAAAAATACTATCTATTTCTAAAACTTCTCTCATATACGCGTATAGGGAAGTTTAGGAAAAGGGCTTTAAAAATGCGTTTTTGCACCCTAATTAAGGGTTTTTACTATGTTATTAGAGAAAGAATCAAAGGTTTTAGAAAAGGTAAAGATTTTATCTGCTGCGTCCGAATATGCAGAAAAGGCCGGACGAGTTTGGGACAGTAACCTTTATCGCGGAGAAATGTACAACTGTCCTCCGAGCAAAATCGTTCTCAATTTTATGGAGACATTCCACACATTAGACGCTTTCGTTTACGGATCATGTGACGAGAGCGGTTTGTTCGGATGCGACCCCGCAAACCACTGGACGATCCAGGTCGGCTACTCTGAATCGGCGTCTGAGGCATGGAAGGGAGACGGCAAAAGCGGATACTGCGAGGCCTATGCAGTGGTGACGTACAACCGGAAAGGCGAAAGACGAGTACGCATTTTCGGAATCCCGGAAGCTATTGCAACGGTGTACGCGAGACTGTTTTTCACAACGCGGTTAGGCGGTACACCTTTTGGCATCGGCTTTCACAGCTCAAACGGCATTGTCACGGAAGTTTGAGCTTTAGCGGTTTAGACGCTTCCGGCGGCCGCAAACCGCTGGAGGCATCCCCGGGAGAGAACAATGAGCGAAAAACAATCAACCTATCAACATCATACGGTATTACCTCATGACGCCCAGAGATTACTCACAGAAGCCGCGAAAGCGGCACAAAAACTTCATGGACTCGGCCGCCAGCGGACCTTACAAGCGGCGATTGAAAGAGTTAAGAGACAATATCCGCAGTACTTTAGGCCTTAGGGCCGGAGGCGTCGACTTTATCGGCCCGCTGGGGGCGTATGTCGGAGAGAGCCATCAGGCCGCGAGATATACAGACAATGAAGTCCTGCAGTGCATTGATTTACGCCTGGCAGGATTTTCGCTTAACGAGATATCGGCAAAGATGGAGATACCGAAGCGAACGGTGAGAGACTTTTTCGCAGGAAGAATAAGAGGAAAGCACCCTGTAAAGTTTGTTAAAGCAACGATCAATGAATAGGGCAGGAAGGCATCAAAATGGACCTCTGGAGAGCGATCGGCAAAAATTAATATGATTTACCGTCCGACGAAATTTGAACGGCTGTAGGCGCGGCAAATCGGTTTTAAGGAAATACGGCGCCGGAAGCAAAACGACTAAAATAAGCGTCAGGAGATTGACGGCATGAATCTACAAAGGTATAAAGAATACAAAGCGAACATCAAGCGGACCGCAGATTTTTTAGAGAAGATTGCGGCGTTTTCCTTTGGTGTCGCGGCTTTTCAGGATAAACCGAGCGGAATTATTTTCTGCGCAGTGTTTTTCGCTACGGCACAAATACTTACGACATGGGAGGCGAAATTATGAACTTTTGGTTCTACGCTTACATAATGGCAGGCGGTGTTGCGGCATATGGCTTTCTCATGGTGTACCTTGCCTACAGGGAAAAGAATAAGTGATGACTAGCGCATGGTTCTTGTATACCTGCTTTGTAGCAGCGGTCGGCGTGCTGGCCTTAATCCTCTTTTTTGGAAAGGATCAAAAGCACGAGCACAAATAGTGCGCATTATTGAACAACAGCCTCCGATAATCAACTCATTGATTACGGAGGTTTTATTATGTCTAGCAACAAGTTCGGAGCAATAGAACGTCTGACACCGAAGCAGGCCGCCTTCGTTAGCGAATACCTGAAAAACGGCGGCAATGCGACCGAGGCTTACAAGAAAGCGGGATATAACGTTACTACGGATAATTCGGCGGCAGTAAATGCAGCTCGATTGCTCAGAACGTCTAAGATCACCCGCGCGATAGCGAAGCGGCAGGCCGAGCGCAACGAAAGAATGCAGTTGGAAGAAGACTTCGAGCTCAAAAAAGCGATCGATATCCTTGAAAAATGCTCCGAGCCGCAGCAGGTTTACAACTTCGACGGCAAGCCGAAGAAGGACAAGGCGGGTCATGCGGTATTTATGTTTGACTCTAAAGGCGCGAACCAGGCGCTCACAACGATATGCCGCTTAAGAGGTAAATTCAGGGACAAACTGGAAGTCACTCAGGATGTCAGTGACCGCGCCAATCGTTTAGCGCAGATCCTGGCGGCAGTGGAAAAGGACGAGAAATAGAGGTATAGCGGAGCATTCCTCCGCCACGTCATCCATATAAATCAATGACTTATGAGCACTACCGCTATTTTGTCCACCAATTTGTCCACACGTCGGCAGTCGGATGAGACATCCCCGCCGACGGCCGGCACCTCCGGGCAAACGGGGGTGATCGAGTCGCCCCAATCGATAACCCGCGATGGATTGAGGCGGGGTGACGTAACGGCGAAGGGTGTTCGAAATTCGGCGGTCGGAGGGGTGAAACCCCAAACTCAGCCCCGACGAGGGGCGTTATCATGGTCCGATAGGCAATATCTGTAATTTGACCGCGCGAGGGGTGATTTTATTCGCCCGCTCCATTCCCATTCCCCATAACCGCATTTGGATTGACGGTGGTCTTATGGACAATGAAAAATTAGCAAATCAAAATTACGAGCTGAACTTACAGAAGCTCGCAGTGCGGTTCAGTAACGATCCGCTCTCATTCGTGCGTCACGCATTCCCCTGGGGCGAAGGGATCCTAGAGAAGTACGACGGGCCCGATACCTGGCAGGAGAAAATCCTCGGCGACATCAGGGACCGATTGCAAAACGGTGAGACCCGCTACCAGGCGATCCAAATTGCCGTGGCGTCCGGACACGGAATCGGAAAGACCGCTTTAGTCGCCTGGGTCATTCTCTGGGCGATATGCACCTATCCGGATACAAAAGGCGTTATCACTGCCGAAACGGGCCGCCAGCTTTTAACCAAGACGTGGTCCGAGCTCCATAAATGGCATTCTGTCTGCATTTTCAAGGACTGGTTCGAGGTCGCGGCCGAATCGATCTATTCTCTCCAAAAGGGCCATAAGTACACCTGGAGAATCGACGCTATTCCCTGGAACGAAAGTAATACCGACGCTTTCCAGGGCCTGCATAACCAAGGCAAAAGAATCCTCGTTTTATTCGACGAAGCGTCCGTGATCGCCGAGAAAATCTATGAGGTTACGAAAGGCGCGCTGACTGACCGCGATACGCAAATTATTTGGTGTATTTTCGGAAACCCGACGCGACCCGAGGGCGCCTTTTTCGACGCTTTTCACAAACAGCGCCACCGCTGGCTGCACTACAACATCGACTCCAGAACGGTCAAGATTACGAACAAGGAACTCTTGCAGCAGTACGTGGACGACTATGGCGAGGACTCCGACTTCGTGAAAGTTCGTGTGCGCGGTGTCTTCCCGTCGACATCTGCCAAACAGTTCATTACGCGAGAGGACGTGGACGCCGCAGTCAACCGCCCTGTAGGCGTTATGAATTACGCCGCCACCGTTGCCGTCTTAGGCGTGGACGTCGCACGAGAAGGCGACGACAGATCCGTGATTGCAACGAAAATCGGCCGCGACTGCACAATGCCGTTAAAAATTTTCCGCGGGCTCACGGGGCCCCAGCTCGGAGAGCAGGTCATCCTTTACGCACGCGAATTGCAGAAACTCGGCATCCCGAAGATTTACATCAATATCGACTACACCGGCGTGGGTGCCTCTCCTTACGACTACATGGTCGATAAGGTCCCGCATATCCACAAGGTGATCGCGGCCAACCGCTCCAGCAACACCGAGCGCTGGGCCAATAAGAGAGCGGAAATGTGGGATCGGATGAGAGACTTTATTCGCGACAACGGGTGTCTGCCTAACAGCGCCGAGCTTGCCGACGACTTGTGTATCCCGGAAAAACTCCTTGACCGCAAAGGACGCTTGCTCCTGGAGAGCAAGGAGTCAATGAAAAAACGCGGCATGAATTCTCCGGATACAGCCGACGCGCTCGCCTTGTGTTTTGCCGTACCGATCCAGGAGTATTTGGACGGCCCAGCCAATATGCCGCGGCTCACTGAGAGACGGAAACGTCAGATCCGAAACCCCTACAAGTCGCTGTAAAAGTGCGCATTGAATTTGTCCGGAGATCGACAATGCGCCCATGGAAAAAGTATTGACCTTTAGACCTGTCACGGTCGCTGAAGTTTTCGGCGCTCCGGACGCCGACATGCTGATCTCGGAATACATGGCCGAGTCAGGCAACCCCTTTTTGCCTCAAAAGCCGAACGTCGATTATTACCGCAAAGCCGAGGAGTCCGGCGCCTTCAAAGTGATCGGCGCCTTCAGCGGTGAGCGGCTTGTCGGTTTCGGCTCCTTCGTGCTGACCGTCATCCCGCATTACTCCACTGTCACGGCCTCAGTCGAGTCGGTTTTCTTGTCCAAAGACTTTCGGCGCGGAGCGGCGGGCTTCAGGCTTATTAACGCAGTGAGCCAAGCCGCCAAGGACGCCGGCGCCTCAGGCATTTACTGGGGATGCAGGAGCGGCTCGCGCCTGGAGACTTTATTCGCCCGGGTCCCGAGGTTTACACGCATGAACACCGTTTTTTATGAGGCCCTGGCATGACTGAAATCGTAATCGCCGAAATACCGCCCAACACGTCCGGAGAACTGGAGGCTATGGCCGCAGGCGTCGAGGAAATGCGCGCGGCGCCCCAGGTCGAGATTAAGACCAAAAGCTTCATTCATGCCGGCATGTATTGCCGCACGTGCTTAGTCCCCAAAGGCGTGGCGATCGCCGGCGCCTTAATCAAGATCCCGACGGTCATCATGGTCACCGGGGACGTCGCCATGACCTGCGGCGGCAGAACCGTCCGCTTAAAAGGCACACATATTTTCCGAGCCTCGGCAGGCCGCAGACAGATTTTTGTCGCCTACGAGGACACCACTATTTCCATGTCCTTTGCTACCAAGGCTAAGACGCTCCTGGAGGCAGAGGCCGAATTTACTGACGAAACCGATCTTTTAATGTCACGGGGAGAATGAATATGAGCGGAACAATTTCTGCCACTACAGCTGTAGCAATCAGTGCCGGCGTGGCCGCGGTAGGTACCGCCGCCTCCGTTATGGCGAGCAACAAGCAGGCCCGCCAGCAGAAGGCCGCGGCCAAGGAAGCACAGCGCAATAACGAGATTACTCAGACGAAGGCCCGCGAGGATATGCGCCGCCAGAACGCCAAAGAGGCCGATGTCTCCAGCATTTATGAGCAGAACTTAGATCAGAACGCATCCGGAGGCTCGACGCTGCTGACAGGGCCCGAGGGCATCAATAACTCCGATCTGACCTTAGGCAAGGGCAACAAGCTCGGAGCCTAAAAGCGAGGCACCGATGGACAAGAAGGAATTACGTGCGCACATCCTGTCGCGCTGGCAAAAGCTCAAGACGGAGCGCGATCCCTTTATCCCGCAGTGGAAAAGTATCGCCACGCATATTCGCCCAGCAACAGGCAAATTCCTGCTGCGCGGGCCGAAGAACGAGGCGCGCGAACGCTTCAATGAGATTTTCGACAATACGGCTACCGGCGCCAGCAACCTATTGTCCTCCGGATTGATGTCCGGACTTACGGACCCTAGCCAGCAGTGGTTTTATCTCACGACCGGCAGTCCCACACTGGATGAGTCTCCGGCCGTGAAGCAGTGGCTCGCGGATGTGTCCCAGGTCATCTACATGGGCCTATCGAGAACGAACGCCTATCAAAGCCTGCACCACTTTTGGCTTGAGGTCAGTCTCTACGGCACGGCCGCCATGATGATTCAGGAGGATGATGAGCGTGGCTTTTACTGCTACCCGTTCACAATCGGCGAGTATGCGATCGCCTGCAACCATAAGGGCATCCCGGATACTCTGTATCGCGAGCTGATGATGACGGTCGCGCAAATCGTTCAGCAGTATGGCTATGAGAATGTCCCGCGCGGCATTAAGGCGCTCTATGACCAACGGCAATACGACCAAGAGAAGGCCGTCATCCATGCCATTGAGCCGAGATACGATCGCGACATCACCAAGCAGGACAACAAGAACATGCCGTATCGTGCGGTTCACATGCTGGTCGACGCCGACAGTGACGAGCACTCGATTCTCCTGGAATCCGGGTATAACGAATTTCCGGCAATCGTGGGCCGCTGGGGAGCAATCTCGACCGATACCTATTCCTGCGAATCTCCGGGCATGACCGCGCTGGGTGACGTGCGCCAGCTCAAGCACGAGCAGATGCAAAAAGGCAACGCGATCGACTTGATCGTCGATCCCCCGAGACTTCTGCCGACGTCGGCCAAGGACGCCGAGCTTGACTTCGCCCCGGGCGGCTTAAGTTTCGTGGACATGCCGACCAACGGCAGTCAGTCGAATAACGCCACCACTGCGGTCGGAAACATCAACCCGATCACCGTGGACATCCAAGAAGTTCAAGGCAGAATCAAGGCGGCATTCTTTACCGACCTTTTCCTCATGCTCTCCAACCAGGCCGAGATCGCGCGCATGACCGCGACCGCGGTGGCGAGACTCCAGGAGGAAAAACTCATCATGCTCGGACCGATTTTGTCTCGGTTCAACAACGAGGTTCTGAATCCTTTTATCGGCCGCATTTTCTCGATCTTCTCCCGCGCCGGAGTTTTTCCGCGTCCGCCCCAGGAGCTCCAGGGCACTGAGTTAAACATTGAGTACACCTCCATGCTTGCCCGATCTCAGAAAGAGGTCCAGGCCAACACCGACATGGAGGCCATTACGCAAGTCTGCCAGCTGGCGCAAGTTGACCCGTCGGTGCTTGACCGCATCAACTTGGATAACGCCATCAAGATCATTTTCGACAAGAAGGGTGTGAGCCCCTCGTTACTGCGCTCGGACGAAGAGGTGCAGCAGATCCAGCAGCAGAGAGCTCAGCAGCAACAGCAGATGGCGCAGCAGGAGCAAGCTCAGCAGGGCGTGGACGCCTTGAGCAAGTTGGGCAAGGTCCCCGCAGGCGGCGACACCATGGCGGGTCAGGCAGTCGAGGCGCTCCAGGCCGAGATGGGGCAGTAAAAAAGTGCGCATTGATTTTTATTGAAGGTTTTAAATGTCGGGAAAGATTCGCAATCCGTTTGACGAAGCGAAGCTCAAGGAAGAAAGACAAGAACGCGAAGCGCAGAAAGCGAGCTTTGACGAGGCTTTTAAAGAGTCTCTCATCCGCCTTCTGGGTACGCGGGACGGAAAGATTGTGTTTAACAAACTCTTTTCCGACTGCGCCTTGTTCTCCTCCTCTTTTGACACCAACGCTCTCGCGATGGCTAACAAAGAGGGAAAGAAAACTTTCGGCCTTGTCGTGCTGAGCTACGTCATGACCTATTGCCCGGAACAATACACCGAGATAAGGAAGATATCGGATGAGTACAGAAAATGACAGCGGCTCCCAAAACACCAGTCAGGAGACGTTAGTACCTCCTTCGCAGAATGAGCAACAGTCTTCTCCTTTGGACCAGGGGCAGTCTTCTCAGACCACCGCTCCGACTGAAAAGGAGGCCGGTACTGAGAAGACTGAAACTTCTCCGGCGCCCGAAACTAAGGCCGCTCAGACGGTAAGCAATCCGCTTGAGATTAAGCCTGAGGCAGACGACGCCAAGAAGGCCGAAGGTCAGGAAGGACAGAAGCAGGAAGCGAAAGAGGATGCGGCACCTGAAAGTTACGCCGACTTCAAAGCACCCGAAGGTGTAGAGCTCAATAGCGCAGTGGTCGACTCCTTTAAGGGTATCGCCAAAAAGCTCAATCTCTCGCAGGAGAAGGCCCAGGCCGTAATCGATGAGATCACGCCCGTGATGGTTTCCCAGCAGGTTGAGTTTATTAACAGGGTCAGCGGCCAGTGGCTGGAGAAGGCTAAGAAGGACCCCGAGATCGGCGGTTCCAACTATGACGCCTCCATCCAGCGTGCGATTAAGGTCAGAGACCGATTCGGCAAAGGCGCCGACGGCAACTATGACGCAGATATCGCAGAACTGTTCTCGCTGCCTGTTGGGTCGCACCCCGGCTTTATCAAATTCCTAGCAAGAGTCGGCGCGGCAATCAGCGAAGATACTCCGCCCAAAGGTCGAGTATCCGGAGCAATCACACCTCAAGATATTTACGGTTATTAATTTGGGAGACTAAAAATGGCAGACGTTTTCAGCGGCATGACGCCCGTCACAATGGCTGAATGGCAGTCGCTCGTTCCGGACAGCGACGTAGCAAAGAAAGTTTTCATTCAAACCGTCCGAGATTATCAGCCGTTCTTTGATCGTGCCACTATGGTGCGCGGCAACGACGGCCAGGGTATGAAAGGCACACTGGCGGATAAATATCCGGAAGGCCAGCTCGTCGGTATTAACGAAGGCTGGGATGCATCCACCCCGACAGGTCGTGCAGTACGTTATCCGTCCTGTATCGCACGCGACCGCTCCGTGATCGGTAAGCTCCAGCTTGAAAGAATGCCGGAGAAAGACCGAGCACCGTATCGCGCCCGCAAGGACCAAATGTTTATCCGCGGCTTAACCCGCGGTATGGTCAAACGTGTCTTCCAGGGCAATCCGGATAAAGATCCGAGAGACTGCTTAGGCCTGGCGAATATCGTTTTGCCGGACAAAGACAACGGCGCCTGGAAGAACTCCATCATTGACGCCGGCGGTACAGCGGCTGGCGGCTCGACGAGCACACTCACTTCGATCTATTTTGTTAACTGGCACCCGGAAGAAATGACTCTGTTCTTCCCGGAAAACGGCGGTGCAGCAGGTATTTCCGTCGAAGTTCAGAAATCTCCGATCTATGTTCCGGACGCTAACGGCAAAATGTTTCCGGCCTACGTAACCGAGTTCGGCTATGACCTTGGCGTATTTGCAGGCAATCCGGAAAACATTGTCCGTATCGCCAACGTCGATACCTCCAAGATCACTACCGCCAAGGGCGCAGCTGACCTCTTGAAGTTGTTCGTTGAAGCACGCCACCGCCTGCGCACCGACGACTTCTCTCATGTCGGTATCTACTGCACGGACCAGGTCGGCATGATCTATGACCTGCAGCTCCTGGAGAAGACGAAGTACACGCTGGAATACAAGACCTTCGGCAAACGTGAAGGCATGTTGTCCTTCGGCGGTATCCCGATCTACCAGTACGGCACGGACGTGCTGAACGCAAGCGAATCCGCGATCACAATTTCCTAATAGGAGGCGTTATGGTTTTCGACATTAAGATGATGCTCGCCGACAAGAAGGAGGCCAAAACCGCCTTCACGTCCAGTGGCCTTGACTTCGGCTCCACCCTGGTAGAGTCCGGTGTCAACGGTCACAAGATGGCGCTTTGTATCTCCGCCAGCGGCGTGGCCGGCACCAGCCTGGCCTTCAAGATTGAGGACTCGGCCGATAACTCTACTTTTGCCACTGTCGCAACATCTAAGGCATTCACGCCCACTGAGCTCAAGAATCTGATTGTGGTGGGACTCCCCTTCGAGCACAGACGCTACCTGCGTATCGTGACCGTCCCGACAAGCGTCACGGCAGGCACCGTCACGGCCTGGATCGGCAATGACTACAAGCTCGGCCAGGTCAAAGAAGGCGAGGGCTGGGAGTTCCGTACTGAGAAGACAACTGCGGCAGCCGGCGGTGACAGCTAATCAGCAGTAAACAACCGAAAATTTGTCGGAGGAGGCGGGCGTAAAACCCGCCTTTATTTATATGGCTAATCAAATCGAAATCTGCAATGCCGCACTGTCTCAGCTCGGTGCGGACTCAAACATTACGTCTATCGATCCTCCGGACGGCACGCAATACTCAGAGCAGTGTGCGGCCTACTACCCGATGGCACTGCGCTATCTGCTGGAGCAATTTAACTGGAGCTTTGCCCAAAGTCGCTACAAGCCGCCCCAGTACGTTGAGCTGGATCGAACTCTGTACCCGTGGCGTTACGGCTACTCTTTGCCGAGCGACTGCATGTGTGTTGTCGGTCTTTACTGCACCGGCGGCCAACCCTGGCAGACCACACTGCCGTACGAGATCGAGTATCGCGAAAGCGAAAACACGATGTTCCTGCTGACGGACGTCAAGGACGCCGTGATCGTCTACACCCGTTACTTGAACAACCCGCAGATGTTCCCGGGCTACTTCACCGAGGCCCTCGTCATGCGCCTGGCGGCATATCTCGCGGGTGCCCTGGTTAAGAATCAGAGCGCGGACAAGTATCTCAAATATGCCGAGGACGCCTTGAGCAAGGCCAAAACACGGGACGCAAAAAAGAGCGCCCACCAGCATCCGAAGTATTTAGCGGCACAGCTTAGAGCGAGGTTCGTGTAATGGCAGTCAGAATCTTTAGAAACTCTTTCGGCGGCGGCGAAATCTCTAATACCATGTACGCCCGAGTGGACGACGCCAAGAACCAAACGGGCCTCGCGAAGTGCAAGAATTTTATCGTTGAGCCCCAGGGTCCTGTCTTCAGGCGCCCGGGTTTCGAGTACGTGGCGCACGCGAAATACTCGGACAAAAAATGCCGCCTGATCCCGTTCTTGTTTTCGCTGGACCAGACGATGGTCTTAGAGGTGGGACACAAGTACATCCGCTTCCATACGCATAAGCAAACTTTGATGTCCGGCAATGCTCCGTATGAAATCACGACTCCGTATGAGGAGGCTGATCTTTTCGAGCTGAGTTTCGTCCAGAGTATCGACGTGATTACGATCGCGCATATCAATTACCCGACGAAAACTCTGAGGCGACACGGTGCGACCGACTGGCGATTGGAGAACGTGAACTTTAATACCACACTGTCAGCACCTACGGGCCTGGCCGTAACCCAGACAATCGGTCCGGACGTCGAGGATAAGAACAAAGGACTTTTTAAGAGAAAATACGGGGTTACGGCTTTGAACGCGGACGCCTCAGAGGAAAGCCCGCTGTCGGCTACCGTTGAAATTGACTGCAATCCTTTTGCAGACGGCGCCTACAACACACTCACCTGGAATGCCGTCCCGGGCGCTGCTATGTATCGTGTGTATCGCAACGTCGGCGGCGTCTACAGCTATATCGGCCAAACGTCCGAAACTTCGATTATCGATGACGCGATCTCTCCGGACTCAGGGATAACGCCGCCACGGTACGACTCGGAAATTACGTCCGGATATCCGGGAACAGTTTCCTACTTTGACCAGCGCAAGATTTTTGCCGGCACGCGTACCAAACCTCAATATATTTGGATGACGGCCGCAGGCAGTGAGAACTCCATGGCGTATCACTTACCTGTCCAGGCGACCGACCGAATCTCAGCCAGAATCTACGCCCGAGACGTTAACCGCATCCGCCACCTTGTCCCGCTGTCTCGCCTTATTCTGCTCACGGCCTCAGGGTGCTGGGTAGTGGGCACCACGGACACGGACGCCCTAACGCCGGACTCAATCAGCTTCAAGGCGCAGAACGCAGAGGGCGCAAGCTCAGTCAACCCTGTGGTTGTAAATTCGGCCTGCGTGTATGCCGCGGCCAGAGGCGGCCATCTTCGTGAAATGGGTTACTCATACGAGCGAGGCGGATTTATTTCCGGAGATTTATGTCTTCGTGCGCCGCACCTTTTCGACCATAAGACCGTGATCGATATTGCTTACTCCAAAGCACCGAATCCGATTATTTGGTCGGTCTCCAGCGACGGCGTATTGGTGGCCTTCACCTATATCCCGGAGCAGCAGATCGGAGCATTCTCCACAATCGAGACCCGCGGCAGTTTTGAGTCCGTGACTGTTGTCTCCGAGGGCTACGAGGACATCCCTTATGTCGTCACTTGCCGCAGGATCAACGGGCAGACCGTCCGATTTATCGAGCGTATGCACGAGGTGCAGTCGCCCTCAAGGGTCGAATCCTGTTACGTTGACTGCGCAGGTTTCTACCAGGGCAACCCGACTACGACGATCACCGGACTTTCCTGGCTGGAGGGAGAGACGGTATCGATCCTAGCCGACGGCTATGTCGTACCCGATCAGAAGGTCGTCAGCGGGAAAGTTGTGCTGGAGGATGAGGCTTCGACGGTTTACGTCGGCCTGCAGTACGACTCTGACATGGTCACGCTCCCCATACACCTCCAGCTTAACGATATGTCCTACGGCACCTCTCACCGTAAAAATATTACGGAGGTTACGTTACGGCTTAACGAATCGTCCGGAGTGTCGGCAGGATCGAGTTTTGAGAAGCTCTATCACATGCAGCCGCGTGCGACCGAGCTTCCCGGATATCCTCCGAATCTGCGCTCCGGTATTTACGACCTGCAGATTAAGCCTAAATGGAGTGACGAGGGCCAGGTCTATATCAGGCAGTCTTTACCACTGCCGCTCCGGATAACCTCGATCACGACTACGGTAGAGATCAGCTAACCGACAATAGTGCGCATTAAAGCCTGAGGCGGCGTCAAGATAGGCGCACTATCGGAGGTTTTATGGACTTTAGTTTCAACACCGCTTCAATGATCGGCACGGGAATCTCTGCCGGTATTTCCGCTGTCGGTTCGATCTTCACAACCCGCTACAACAACGCTATCGCCAAGGCCCAGGCAAATATCGCCAAAGAGAATGCCAAGACGATGGAATTGCAGGCGCAGTACACCCTGTTTGCAGCAGAGACTAAGGTCCAGCACGAAACGATGCAGGCAGGCCAAGTCAAAGCCAGGCAGAAGGCTGCGCTCGCCGCCAACGGTGTTGCGATCGGCAGCGGTAGCGCGGCGCAGATTACAGCTTCCACCGACATCATCAAGACGATTAACAAGAATCGCGTTGAGACCGATGCTCATGCCGCTGCCTGGGGCTATCGCCAGCGGGCTACCGACTTCAAAAACCAGGCCTTGATGTTTAACGCCAAGAAACAAAGTGTGGGCCTGAACTTCATGTCCACGGCGCTCAACGGCTTGTCTCAGGTGGGCATGACCTACGCCTTTGGAAAACTTGCCGAGGGCAAAGCGAAAGAGCCTGCGAAAGATGGACCAATCAAAGTTGACGCCATAAGCGGAGCAGATCCCGGCCTGAAGATCGATGCGATTTCCTCGGCTGACCCCGGCTTACGCATTGACGGAATTTCCTCAGCCGATCCGGGAATCCGAGTTGATGCGGTATCTGCGGCCCAGCCGATTTTCACGCCGCTTTACAACTTCAATCCTCTCTCGATCAATAACAAAGTTTCGATCTTAGGCAGATAAATATGCAGGTACCCATTTATCAGAACAACACGCCGAATCCTCAGAGCGAACAGTCTTTTGCGCGTCCCGGAGAAAACGTCCAGCCGACCTTCGACTACGAACGCGCCATGGAGCGGTCCACTCAGCCCTTGAAGGCAGGTATCGGTTTAAGCGTCAAATTTGCACAAAAGGCCGAGGCCCAGCAGGTCAAGGCCGAAGCCGACGAGGCGCTCAACGGCCTGGATCAGGAATTAAGAGAACTGCAATGGAATCCGGAAAGCGGTTATTACGCCATGAAGGGCAAGACCGCCGTGGAAGGATACGACCCGACCCGCGAAGCCATGAACAAGGCGTATCAGAACCACCTGGATAAACTGCAAAACCCGCTCGCAAAGCAGGCTTTTACTTCTGTCGCACTGGAGAAAATCAACTCATACGATCAATCCATGCAGAGATATCGCTTGCGTGAGAACGCCGCTTATAAGGCCGAAGTCTCGGATACACGGGCTAAGTCGCTGATCGATGACTTCGCTTTTTCCGGATTCGGTCCGGACTCCGAACGCACGATGGCAAGCCTCATGGATGAGGTTGACTACCAGGGCAAGATCGGCGGCAAGAGTCCTGAATGGATCGCAAGACAAAAGGACAACTACGCCGCATTGGCCTATGCCTCGGCCTATCAGCAGATGGCGGTCGAAGACCCGTATGGGGCGCTTAAGCACTTCCAGCAGGTCGGCTCCACGAAGATGAGTCCGGACGTATCTCGCAAGACCTATGCTTTGTTGCGCGAGCGCGTATGGCCTCAGCTCCAAGAGACCGTGGACGCAATGGGCGGCCCTGAAGCGATCGGCCTGACGCAAGGCCCGGCGGCTCGCGCCGCGGGTAAAGTCGACGCCCGAGTCTCCGGCGCCCAGGCAGGCTTAGGCACGCCCCCCAGTGTCCCGGACAAGGTGCTGAATACGATCGGCTACAAGTTCTGCAACCCGCTCAACATTAAAGTCTTCGGCAATAACTGGAGCGGTATGGTGGGCCAGGACGCCAAAGGTCATGCCATTTTCGAGACTCCGCAGGACGGTATTTGCGCCGCGGCTAAGATTCTGAAGACCTATGCCTCCAAGTACGGCATCAACACCGTGGACGGTATTGTGGACAGATTCTGCGCCGCAAGCGACGGCGTGACGCGCGCCTACATCAGCAATGTCTGCAAGGCCATGGGCGTCAACCCTGGAGAGGCCTTAGACGTTAAAGATCCTCAGGTGATGACCAAGCTCATCAGCGCGATGATGCGCCAGGAGATCGGCGCGGTCGCGTACTCCCAGGAGACAATTACGGCCGGTGTCCATAAGGCACTGGGAATCGATAAGAACAATTACTCCGACAAATTTAATACTCAACTCACTGAGGACGAAGAAAAGCAGTACCAAGCATGGGCAAAGAAGATCGGCCATGAGCGTGATGTTTACGACTATGACCTTAGAGGCGCATGGAAGGCGGGCGCGGCTCAAGCAGAAAACGGCCACTTCCCCGATACGTTTAAAAAGCCAAATCATCCGACTTTTAGTGTCGAGAGCAAGTACCACGACGGAAAGAATTATGTCGGAGGCCACTGGGTAGTAGAGAACGGGCAAAACATTTTTATCGGCCCTCATGGAGAACGCCGAGACGATAACGGGAAACTTCTGTCTCAGAAGGCGGAAGCTCCGCGCCTGACGTCTAAGGACGTGGCCTTTAATCCGAATGTCAAGACGGGCGATCCCGTGATCGACGCACTGCCGCTCCCAGACAAAATTAAACTCTTCCGCGCCTCCAGGCAAAGACGCGGCCAGCAGGCTCAGCAGGCCAAGGTCGAGTTAAAACGCTCCGTGGACAACGTCTTATCCCGTGCGATCAACACGGGCGACGTAGCCGAGCTCCCGGATGTAGCAGACTTCATTAGCGTTTACGGTCAGGACGAGGGCGTCAGAATGCACGCCGAAGTGGAGAAACAGGCCCAGCTCAATGCCGCCATCCACTCCATGCCGGCGATGTCTGTAGGCGACATGGACGCTACGAGCCGAGCGCTCACGCCTCAGAAGGATGATCCTGAGTACGCCACCCGCATGGAGCAGAAGACCACGTGGGATAAGGCCGCAGAGAAGGTCAAGACCGAGCGAGCCAAGGATCCGATGCGCTTTGCGATTGTGGGGATCCCGGAACTCGGCTTTAAACCGATCACGAACTGGGGCAATCAGACGCTCGCCATCCAAGAGCTTACCAACCGCATCAGCAGCTACAAGGATGTGGCCCGGCGATTCGGTACTGACGCGCATATTCTCACAAAAACCGAGGCCACAGGGTTATGCCAAGCCTTCGCCAATATGGACGAGGACCACCAGGCGGAGTACGCACAGAAACTCTCCGACGCGATCTTTGATCCGGTCACCGGTGATAGCGGAGCCCTGGCGGCATTAGCAACTGATATTGGTAAGAACCACCACCTTCTGGCTATCGCTTTGGGTGTTGCCTCAACGTCCCAGGGCCGAGAGAATAACGGTGCGCTCCGTCAAATCAAGGGCAATTACTACCGTAGAAACAAAGTCAATGACGCCAATAAGGACGAGCCGGAAATTCGTCAGAAGTTGGACGGTGTGTTGCCGATCCCGCCCGGGAGTCCCGAGTACGAGGACCTCATTAACGCAGTGCTGAACGACCATGCCTATGCCCTTCAAGCAGGCGGCTCGAGCGACGTAGACACCGCGATTGAAAACGTGATCGGCCCGGTGGCGGAACACAACGGCGCAAAGATCATTTTGCCATCCAGACTCTCCCAGGCGAGCAAGGACTTGTTGACCTTTACCAAGCTCGGATCTTTTGAAGACGTTCTGCAGGTCTACAGCAAGGACTTCCTGAAAGGCGGCAAAAAGCTTGTCTATCGGAATCAGGTGGTATCACCTGAGCAATCCGCCAGGCTCATCAACACGGCGCCTCTCAAGTGGGTAGGCGACGGTGTCTACTTTATCCGTGACGGTCTGCGCTACGTGACTGACGAAAAGGGCGAGCCCTTCCGCCTGGATCTTAACGACACAATTTCCCGGAGAATTAAATGAGCTGGATCAATCGTTTCGGACTGACCAATGAAGAAGCTAAAGTCATCAATCAGTACAGCGCTCCGGAGAAAGACGCCGAGGCCCTGACGCCCGGACTTTTCGAGGGCTCCTGGGGCGCGATCGGTCAATCTATTGGAAAAGAATGGGAAGCCACTAAATCAGACATTAACGAGCTGGCCGCGCTCAGGGTCGAAGATGATGATTACTACCTCGCCCAGCAGGAGGATCCCTTTGCGCCCGACCTCAATGTCAATAAGGATGCAGTAGTCAATCGCCTGAGGCAAGACGCAAAAGAGGCACGCCTCAAGATCAAGAACGATTACACGCCGAATCCCGAGACCACCGGCACGGCGGCCATGATCCTCTACGGTCTGACCGGTTCTTTGGCCAAGGGTATCGGTTACTCCGTTCTCGCGGGCGGCAATCCGTTCGTCGGCGGTGCGCTATTCGGCGCCGACCTCGGACGTTATGAGAAAGATAAGCTCCAGGACAAGGGCGTGGATACAGAGACGGCCACGAAAGCGGGCTTGATTACAGGCGTGACAAACGCCGTCGGCATGGCGCTCCCCGCCTCCCTCGGCACAAGTTATTTGAAGTCTGCGCCCTTCGGCGCCCTGGTCAATCCCGCAACTGACATCACTGAGCAGTCGGCGATTAAGTTCGTCCTGGATAACGCGGACTATTCGGTTATCTCCAAAGAGTACGATCCTTTCGATCCTGTAAGCCTAACAACATCCGCCCTCATGGGCGCAGGTTTCGGCCTTCTCGGCGCTAGAGGTGCCCGAGTTCGAGCTGCAAGAGAGGCGGCGGAAAAGGCTCAGGCTGAGACCCCGACTGCCCCCGTGGAAGGACAGACAAGCCGCATGAATAAGAGTGTGCTTGAGTCCATCCAGAATCGCGACAGAAGCGGTAAAGAAAGCCGCTTGCAGATGCAGCAGATCGCTCAGGCTCCTGACTTCAATCGCCTGCGCAACGGCGCAACTTTGGGCGAGGGCACGCCCGTGATCGCGTATCTGCCGGAGAACTCTTCGGCTATTCTCGGTAAGACGGTCACAGTCTCGGATACCAACGGCGATCGCACCACGATGCGCTATGCCCTGATTGAGGCGAGCGATGTGATGACCTCCAACAGCGTTGACGGCAGTCTCAATGCCGACTTCACTAATCCGGAAGTGCAAGGCGCCCGAGCGATCGCAGGCAACGGACGTATCGCGGGCCTGCAGGAAGCCTATCGCAACGTCAAGGCTACGAAGTACAAAGAGGAATTGACCAAGGCCCTGAAGGAATTCGGCATCAGCCGCCGCGCGGTCAAGAAGATGCGCGAGCCGATCCTCGTGCGCGTGATGGACGATGCAGACGTCAAAGAAGGCGTCGGCGAATTGTCCAACCGTACCGGAACGCTGAAGCTCAATCCCGCCGAGCAGGCCGCCCAGGACGCCCGAAATGTACGCCTGGAGGAGGTTGAGTTTACTAAGGACAACGGTATCGCTGTCCGCTCGATGGATGAGTTTGTACGGCGCACTCCGGATAAAGAAGGGCTCATTGACGCCGAGGGCAAGGTCATCTACGACAATGTCCGGCAGAGAATGAAGTCGGCGATTTTTGCCGCCGCGTATCCGGACAACAGACTGATTAACCGCTTTATCGCCGACGACCCGAAGGACAAGCAGGTGATGGACGTTCTCCAAGCCGCCGCACCCGAGGTCGTCAAACTCAGACGTCACGGCGGAGATTTTGACTTCTCAGGTGACCTCATGGAGGCGCTCGCAGACTACATGCAGACCAAACAAGAGGCCCGCAAGATTAACGGCGAAAAGGTCGAAGGTGAGCTTACTGAATCCTTCTTTGAGGCCACGCCGGTGCAAGCCTGGTTTAGGGACATTCTTTTATCCAAGAATCCCGAAAGGCTCAAAGACGCCCTGGCCCGATTCAACGAGGTGGCCCAGCAGGAGAGCGGAGGCGAAGGCCTTTTCGGCAAAGTCAGCCGTGACGAGGTTTTCAATCAGGTCAAGAGCGAGTTCGGCGCCCTGGATAAAGCAATCGACTCGATCACTCCGAGCGCGGTGGACGCCGCCATGGAGCTCCGTTCTGCGGACGTGATTGAGGGCGATCAGCCCTCAGGCATGAACGGCGACATCAACAGGTCGATCGCCGATGAGAAACTTGCCCGGGAACAGTTGGATGATGGAGAGCCGGTTAATGTCTCTGGCGAAGGCGTCGATCCGGAAACGCTGAGAACGCAGTTTGACTCCTTCAGAGATCGTGTGTTTAACCAGCTCCTGGGCGCCGGGTTTAAAGAAAAACTCGCGGCCTATTCCGCTGACCTCTACGACGCTTTCTACAGAACACTGGGAGAGCGGTTAGGCATGAGCGCCAACGAGCTGGAGAAACGCTACGCCCTCAAGGTTCGCAAAGGCGGAAAGGAAACAGCCGAGGGTTTCAGACAGCAGGCGAATATGCCTGATGGAGTTGAATCTCCGGAAGTTGTATTGAAGGACTGCATTCAGCAAGAACCAATTTTTACGCTAAGCGGTGACGAGTTTTCTTCCGGAAGCGGCAATCTCTACCAGGAGGTGGCGGACTTCTTCGCGGAGCGGTACGGTGGCAAAGTCGAAAACCCGATTCTAGGGGAAGTGAAGTTAAATAAGGCGGCCGTAAAATCTTCCGCTTCTCATGGATTGGGCCGTAATAAAGTTATGGCCTTCATGGCCGTCCCTGAAGTTATAAAGAGCGGAAAGATTTTCGACTACCAGAAAAACTGGAAAGAACGTCGATACGATACATGGGTGCTAGCCGCGCCAATTTTAATTAAGGGGAAGAAGTACGTTTGCGAAGTGATCGTCATTGATACGGGCGAACACAAGCGATTCTATTTACACGAGGTTACGCCGATTGAAGATGTCGTGACCACTATCCAAGACCCATACCCGGGGGTTGAGCAGTCACGACCTGCCGGGCCAGTTAGGTCTATTTTAATTCAGAGGTATCTTGAAGACAAGGCGGCCGCGGCTAAAGAGGCAGAAGTTAAAGCCACGCAGACTCAAGGCGAAGTTTTGCTCCAGAGTAAGCTCAAATCCGAAGACGCCCGCGGCATGTATACACCGGCCGAGAAGATGATTACTTTGTTCGGAACTGCCGACGAATCGACTTTCGTCCACGAGTCCGGACATTACTTCTTGGACGTCATGACCGATGTCGCAATGCGCTCCAATGCGCCCGAGCGGGTGAGGGCCGACATTCAGACCCTTATGGACTGGTTCGGCCTCAAGGACCTCGACGAATGGAACGGCTTATCGCTCGAAGAAAAGCGGCAATTCCATGAGCAGTTTGCTCGAGGCTTTGAGCAGTACCTCCGTGACGGTGTTGCACCGTCCTCCAGGCTGGAAGTGATCTTCAAGCAGTTCAAGGACTGGCTCGTGTCGATCTACAAATCGGCCGCAGACCTAGACGTGGAATTGACGCCTGAGGTCCGAGACGTCTACGCCCGAATGCTCGCGACCGATAAAGAAATCGCGGCCAAGAGCGAAGCGGATTCTCCGAGCCTATTTGGAGAAGACCTCGGCCGGACGGTCAATCAAGTTGTCGATAGCACCAATTTGCCGGACGAGACCAAGGCCGTGATTAAAGATGGCCTGGAGACTTTAGGCATTAAGATCGAGCAGGCGCAGGATCAAGGCAAGCTATCCGGAGTCATGACGGACGACCAATTTGTCCAAAGCCGCTTTGATCTCGACATGGAGAAGTACGGTGATATACCGATCCTCGATGAGAACGGCAACGAGACCACACCGCGCGAGATGGTAGCCGGAGACCTGGCAGCGGCTGAGCAGTTGGAGAAGGACGCAAGCGGAATGTCCCGCGCCGCGCTTTGTATGTTTACCAATAACGCCTTCGATTAAGGATTAGAAAATGGCAAAAGGCTTAAAGAAAGAATGTTTGGACTCGGTTAGCCAAGTTATCGGCCGACAGCTAACGGCCAAGGAAGGCGAGGACATTGTCCTTAACATTAAAAGCAAGGTGCTCGATATCCGGAAAACCGAGCCCAACCTGACCAAAGACCAATATGTTGCCAAGGCCGCTGCGCTCGTGGCGCAGGATATGCAGTACCGGGCCACCCGTATGAAGGTCAATGCACAGCGCCAGGTGATCGCGCTCGCCGCTATGCAGAACTATACCGCCGACATGCGGGCCAAGGGCTTGAGCGCAAACTCGGCCGCCATGAGGTATTTGGATAAAGTCGACAAGCACGCCGTCGGCGTATCGAAGGAATATGCCTCGGAGCTAGTGGATACGCTCCAGGCCGCTTGCCCTAAGTTTTTCGGCCTGATCGAAAACGACGATGCGGTCGCGGGTATTCTGGCAGAGATCTCCGGCGTCGATACTAAAAACGCGGACTACAAGAAAGCCGCACAAGCCTGGATCCAGTGCACGGAGAAAATGCGTGAGCGTTACAACCGAGCGGGCGGAGACATCCGATCCCGCGAAGACTGGATCATGCCGCAGACCCACAATCAGGGCAAGGTGCTTAACGCCGCCAGAATCCTGGCAGAAAAAACGCCGAAGAGTTTTGCCGGACGCACTGCGGCAAAGGCCAAACACGCGGGAGACAGATTTAAGAAACGCAACCCCGAGGCCAACCGTGACGCGTGGGTCGACTTTGTTTTCGAGCGCCTGGATAAGACCCAGTATCTCGACGACAACCTGGAGCAAATGAACGACATAGATATAAAGAACGTGCTCCGGGAAGCGTACATGTCCATCACCGAGAATGGCGACCAACATCAGAATGTGGCTGACGCGAAGCCGAGCGGCAGAGGCAAAGCTAAGTCGGAACAGCGCCAGGAGCACCGCACGATTCACTTCAAAGACTACAAGGCCAGGATCGAATATAACCGCATGTTTGGGCAGAACCCGTCGATCTTCGGCACTATGCTGTCGCACGTCAGCGCGATGTCGCGAGACATTACGCTCCTGGAGGAAATGGGACCGAGCCCTACGAGTACTTTCAACACGTTGAAACGCTCGACGGAAATCCTTAACAATCAATCCAACTATTTTCTGGGTTACAGTGTGCCAACAAACGACCTCATGCTCGATGCGATGTGGACAAACTTAAAGGGCAGTCGAGGCCTCAAGCACGAAACCTTTGCCGCTATCATGCAGGGCGTCCGTAACCTCCAGGTAGCGGGCAAACTCGGCGGTGCTTTTATTACGAGCATGTCTGATATTGCTACATACTTCCACATGTGCCGCGTCAACCACATGCCCTTTGCTCAGAGCGCTATGTTCTTAGTAAAGTCGCTCAACCCGGCCGACAAAAGAGATATTGCTTTTGCCGCCCAAGCGGGCGTGATCGGAGACGTTTTCAACTCTGCCGTTAATAGATTCGTCACGGACAATATGAGCCAGGGCGTGACTTCCAAATTGGCAGACGCAACCATGCGGGCCTCCCTTTTGTCGCAGTGGACGGACGGCATTAGAAGAGGCGCCGCGCTCACGGCCATGGGCTTCTACACGAATGCCCGGAAGTACGACTGGAATACATGCGACGGCTGGCTGAGAGAACGCCTGGAGAACTTCGGCTTAGATGAGACATTCTGGAAGGTCATTCAGAAGGCGCCGGCGGAGAAGTTCGGCGATGCTGAGTTTGTCACTAAGAACAGTATTCTCAATATCTCGGACGCGGACCTGGCCGCGCTGGGAATCTCTCGACACGCACTGGAGAAGTACGCCTCGGATTATTTGGCCTTTGTTTTTGATGACGCGCATATGGCCTCCCTACAACCGGACCTCTACACCCGGGCAATATCCAACTGGGGCTTAGCCCGTGGCACAATCCTGGGAGAGTTATGGCAGAGCTTTTTCTTATTTAAGTCTTTTCCCACTGCGATGCTGACTCGTCATTTTCAGAGAGCTGGGGATCTTTACCGCTATAAGAAGCGTAATGGTGCGAGGTACCCGCGAGTTTCTTGGATAGGCTATTACGCGGCGCTGATCGCAGGCACCACCATGATCGCCGCGGTATCCAATATGTTTAAAGATCTGCTCAACGGCCAGGATGTTCAAGACCCCTGGACTAATGATTTTTGGCTTCGTGCATTTACGTCCGGAGGCGGTGCCGGTTTTGCCGGAGATATTTTTGTCTCTGCTTTGGGCGATTACAAGTACGGGCACCCGAATATTTACAACGCCTTCGGCCCCGTAATCTCTTCTGCCCTGGACGCCGTGACAATTTTGGACAAATACAAGGACGATCGAGATATCGGCGCCAATGTCCTGCGTTTTGCCAAGAGCAACATCCCGATGGTTAATCTCTGGTACACCAAACAGCTCCTAAACCACGCAGTTTTTAACCAACTGCAGGAAATGATGAATCCGGGCTACCACCGCCGCATGGAGCGCAAATCCATGAGGATGCGCGGCACCGGATACTGGTGGCAGCCGACGAGCGCAATGCCCGGACGACTCCCCCGTGTAGCCAAATCCAAGGACCGCTGGGAGATTATGAAATAGTGCGCATTGAACTTTTGGGGACTTTTATATTTTTCTTCAAATCGAGGATAGATATATGGTTCCTGAAAGTAATCGCAAAGCGGGTCCGTTTACCGGCACGGGGCAGACGCAGTTTGATTTTGACTTCTACATGCTGAGCGCCGATGACGTTGTCGTCATTGTGGCTGACGCAGACGAAAACGAAACCACGCTGAGTAAAGACGCCTACACTTGCACGCTCAACTCCGACCAGAATACGACACCGGGCGGGCGCGTAACGTTAAAGACTGCACTTGCCAGCGGGCATAAGCTCGCGATCTGCAGCGGGGTTCCGTATACCCAAAACCTTAACTTGACGATGTACGGGAATTTCAACCCGACATCGATCAATAAAGAAGAAGATCGCCGCGTTATCCAGTTGCAGCAGATTGTCGAACAGATGCGACGCTGCCTGGTAGTGCCGATCACGAACGACAAAACGCCGCAGGAGGTATTGGCAGAAATCCTTGAGATCGCTTCCACTGCCAATGATTATGCTCAACAGGCCCAAGCTATTTATGACACGGTTAAAGGTGATGTTGCGGAGATCAAGGCGCTAAAGGACGAGATTGATGACCTAGTCCTAACATTTCAGACGATCGAGCAACTTGCGGCCCAGGCGCAGGCCAACGCTCACTCGACGAATGGCGACAAGATCACGTGCCAGCAGACCCTTCAGCAGATTCAAGCAATCGCGGCGCAGACCGGATTCTCTACCCGGACAAGTCCGA
>ENA-UOJL01001278-UOJL01001278.1-human-gut-metagenome-genome-assembly--contig:-P47-NODE-1278-length-28057-cov-283.133419_pt1 | contig 28057 bp, 35 predicted proteins | sample MGYA00242347_ERZ723894 | MGnify/ENA metagenome assembly ERZ723894
GAGGCGAACCCGTCGAGGCAGCAGCCGAGGGTGGAGGCGAACCCGTCGAGGCAGCAGCCGAGGGTGAAGGCGAACCCGTCGAGGCAGCAGCCGAGGGTGAAGGCGAGAACATCGGGGCATCTCAGGGGCGCCGCGCAATGCCGGCAGGTATGGCGTGGCATGAACACAATATCAAACCACAATCAACAATTTCAACGATGAACAAAACGTACAAAGAACTGATCTGTGACCGTGAGTTCCAGAATCGGTTGGAGGCGGTGAATGCGGCGTTCCGTAGTGGGAGCACCGTTATGGACAACACGCCGGAGAACGTCGAGACGATGCAGATTCTTGCTTCGTCCATGCTTGCTGACGAGCGTATGGTCGTTCTGGCCAGCGCTTGCAACTTCACGAACGGAGTGACGCATGAGCGCAAAAACGGTCTGTGTATGCTCGTAGAGTGCGCGGCCGGTGGTGCGGCTGCGGCTACGCTGACCGCGGCCGATCTGGGCGTCATCAAATGGATGTCGCTGTTCTTGGAGAAGCTGCTCCCGAACAACACGTTCATGCGTTCGATCCGCTTCGTGCCCATGTCGGATCGTGAAGGCGCGATCTACATCGAGAGCGGAATCAATCCGGCGACGTACACTGGTGCGGTAACTCCGGTTAACGCGCCGAAGTACTTCTACGACGACGTGAAGCGGACGATCGCGCGTCAAGTGTTCTCGATCCAGCCGATCACGTTCCAGAACGCCGACATGGCTATTTTGGCCTACGACAAGCAGTCGTGGGGTTGGACGACTGCGATGGATTCGCTGATGTCGGATGTTTGCACCTACATTTTGCAGGTGATTGCCAACACGGCCGGCATTTCGAAAATCCCCACCACCGGATCGTCGTTCTCGTCGAGCGGCCTCTTTCCGATCGAGGCTCCGAACTCGGCAGTCACGATCAAAGGTGTGGTCGCCGACGACATCATCATGACGGAGGGCGCCTTCCTGTTGCAGAACTACGCGCTGAACAACCGCAAGGTCGAAATTGTCCTTCCGGCTAACCTCTACACGAAGCTGGCCACCGATGCGACGTTCAAGACCTTGCTGACGCCTCACCTCTCTGGTTCGGTCGGCAGCGGCTTCGAGTATTCGGGCTCGCGCATCACGGCTCGTAACCCCGTGGCTCGCTACAACCTCACCTCGTCGGCCGCAGAGCTCGATCCGGCGATGTACGCCGACGGCACGGTGGCCAACGACGGCAAGATCACCGACGTATCGCCCGCATCGACCACTGCGAAGCATGTCGGAGCTGGTGTGGCCTTCGTCGAGGGCGAGGTCATTGCCGGTGTTGGTACGATCGATGTTATCGTAATGCCCGATCCGCAGAACTACGGATACACGATGTCTGGCTGGATGTCGACCGGTGCGACGGTAGCTCGTTCGAGCGGTGTAGGCGCTGCGCTCATCGTTCCTACCGAGGGAGCAGGCGCGTAGTGTAACTTTATGACCGTGGAGGTGGGGAGGGAAGACACCTTCACGGTCATAATAAACAAAACAAGATGAAGACGAAGTTTAATAAACAACAGATTCAGCAGATCGCAATACAGCTTTCCGTCTACAAGAAGCTGTACGTGACGACCGAGGGTATGATGTTCCGTACCCGCGATTCGGTCGAAGCAGCGATCCGTGTCAAGAACATGATTATCGACGATGCGTCGAAGTTCGTGGGGTATATCGAAATGACGGCCGACATGGTTTCGATCGACCGTCTGCGGGCATACGGCCGCGACACCGCAGAGTTCGATCGTCTGTTCGAAGTTGCGATCGTACCGCGCCAGAAGGTTCTCGAAGAGACGACGGTGCGGAAGGTTGCGAAGGCCCCCGCTGTCGACGAACAGACAGTGGACAACATCGCCGAAGCACTCGGTGCGTCGGAGGATGAACCTAAGAAGTCGAACAGAAAGAAAAAGTAACGCCTTATGGCAAGAACAGGAATTAATATCAACATCTCCAATACGGTATTGGCCCCTCCTGCATCGGTCAATTCCAACTCGATGCTGATCGTCGTCGGTGCGAAGACAACATCTGCTGGCCCCAGTACGGTCGCTTTCGAGCTGGGCATGCCGTATAAGCTGACCTCGGCCAACGATTTGGCCAGCTACGGGATCACGGAGGCGAACAACAAGGACTTGTACGAGCAGGTCAACGACTTCTACCAGCCGAAGGCCTACGTGAACAACTCCGGTACGATACTGTGGATTGTCGGTCTGGCGGACTACACCAGCAAGATCGAAGATAAGCTGCCCTTGTGGGTGAAGTACACCACGGTGGGCGGCAACGAGTATCGGCCGCGTCAGATTCTCATCTCGAACGACCCGACGAAGATGACGTCGGCGCCGGACGTGACCGAACTCCAAGCTGCGGTTATGGAAATGTACGCGCAAGCGTTCTCCACGTGCATCATCACGGACGTCGGCGTTATCACCGGCGATATCTCCGAGTTGGAGGATTTGTCCACGAAAGCGTCAGGTATGGTGGGCGTCGTGACGTTCACCAAGCGTCAGGGCAGTCGTGCGGCCGTCGGGGCTGTCGGCGGTTGGGTCTCGACGCTTTCGGTAGGTACGTCGATGGGCGACGGGTCGTTGTCGGCATTCGGCACCGATCTGTACTTCGTAGACGGAACGGTAAGTGGCTCGACGGTTACTTGGACCAACTCTCCTTGCGCTTCGGCGTCCCAGGCGACGATCGACGCTCTGTCGGACAAGCAGTATATCTTCCCGATCTCGCGGCCGCCCGAGAACGGTTTGTGGATCAACGACGGCTCTACGGCCGAAGATTCCAGCACGGCTTTGTGTACGATCGAAGCTGCGCGTACTATCGCGTCCGTCGTCGATGATCTGCGTGCATTCTTTAACAAGTACCTCAATACGAAAATCCCGACTTCGAAGTCTGGGGACATCCAGTCGACGTTCAAGCAGGTCATGCTCGATGCAGCGCGTGCATCGGTCATCCAGCCGTACATCGACAGCGGGGACATCTCCGACGCGACGATCCAGATCGTCGCAAAGAACAACGACATGCAGGGTACTCGTACTTTGGAGGTTACGTTGGGAATCCAGCAGGCGATCACTCTCCGCTGGGTAGAAGGTTTCGTTTTCTATGTAAAAAGCGTAGAGTAGTATGGCACAGAAAGTTATTGCGGCAAGAGACTTTGAGCTCTACCTCACGTTCAACGCAATCGGTACGCCGATTAAGATCGGCACCGGTGCGAATTTCAGCTCTGTAATTTCCGGTCAGACCGACGACATCGGCGCGTTCTCTACGGACGAGCCGATCGGGACGGACAACGGAGGAAACACCTACGATATTTCGTTCTCTATTCAGACGGCCGAGTGGATCACGATCATGGATGCGGTCAGAGCGGCTACCGCGGCTACGGACCATCCGATCGTGCATATTCGGGACATCGTGGAGAGCTTGACGATCACGGCGGTCTGGAACAAACGCAACGATGTTCCGGCCACGTCGACGACCAAGACCTTCACCAGTTGTACCGGTGTTGAAGAGAGTGATGATGTTGAACGGCGTGGTACGGAGACTCTGCAATCGCTTCGTTTCCGCGCCCGAGGAATGGCGGTTGCCACGACGCTGTTGTAGAGTGCGAGTATCTGGTTCATGGGGTTTGATCGCCCCATGAACCGCTAACCAAAAACAAAACAGGTATGGGAAAAGAGTTGGTATTGCGTAAAGTTACGCTTAAAAATGTTCTCACACCCACGGGTGAGCGGGACATCGAGGTTCAAGTAGTGCCGTTCGACCGGCGCAAAGACGAGCATACGGATTTTGCGTATGCCTACATCGACATGCTGGGGCGCATGCCTTCCGAGTTTCGGAACATGTCGGATGCGTCGAAAGCCTATGTTCGTCAGTTCATGGTGCATAAAGCTGAGGACGAGAAAAATCCGGAATCGGACTTCGCGTGTGTTCTGTCGGACACCCGAGCAGCTCGAACGCTTCTGAACACTGACGAGACCCAGCAGGAGTTCCACGCTTTTTTCGAGAACGCCTAACATATCCGATACGTGATATTTTAGGCGTAGAGGAATCGAAGCAGGAAGACGCTAAACGTATCGTTCAGAATCATCTGATTCTCAAAAGAGCGCAGCAGGAGGACCCTTTGTTCCTTCGACGGGTTTTCGTAGCGCACTACTGCAACATTCCGTTCCACTTGCTGATGGATCATACGCTGTACCCTCGGACGTTGATCGAAGAGCTCTTCGCAGCATCGATGTACTGGTGCAGAAACTGCGAGTTAGCTCCTTACCAACAGGACAACTTTGACGACAAGTTAATCGACGATCTGGAAAATGGCAGGTTACAATATTGTTTTGAATCTGGGCGGTAACGCCGTATCGAACTCTGAGCGTCTGGCGACCAATCTGGCCGCTGCGGCAGCCAACGCGACTACGTTGGCCTCGGCGCTTCGCTCTGTCGGTGCGGCGTATCGCAGCATCCCGAATCGTCGGTTCACAGTTCCTTCGGCACCGCGGCAGAGCCGGCCCTATGCTCGGCCACTGCGGACGGCGTCCCGTCCCGCGACGGCGCATCCGTATGCTCAGGGAGCGCCTTACACGCGCCACCGGTCGACACGCATAGCGTCATGGGGGTATGGGTTCAGCCTCGGAGGCTTCAACGCCCGCTTGTCATCGGTGTTGCAGCCTGATGAAAACGGCATGTTGTTTGGTATGGACGCCGGCCGCCTGATGCGGGGTGTCAATGTCGCGGGGATCGCTGGAAACATCATGACATCGATCGGGCGGGCGTTGTTCAAAGCCACTAAGATGGCAACGTTCTCCGGCCCGATGATCGCCGGAGGGGTTATGACCGCGGCGCTCCGTGTCTTGCAGTCCGACTGGTTCGCCGAGGGCGCGAAGCTGATCTCACGTCGGCACCAGACCAGGGAAGGTATGGGGCCTCAGTACGAACAGACGCTTCGGAACGCAGACATCATATCGGCGGCCTATGGCTTAGACCGATCCACGACGCTGAGTAGTATCAACGTTCTGGCAGGCTTAGGCGTCGGAGCGAATAACCGCAAGATCACACTGGGCGAGGCCACGGGCCTCACGAAGGTCGGTGGCCTGATCGCTCAGCATGCCGGTGTTTCGTTCGAGCGAGTCATGACCAATATTCAGCAGCTGCTGGTCACGACGGCGCCCAACATGCGAGACATCCGAGAGCTGTTGAACCAGGCTCCGATCTTAGGTAAGTACGCCTTGAAGGAAATGGAGGAACAGGGGCTCAAAGGCGTCGACGTTCGTACCTACCTCAAAGATCAGGGTGCACTGCTCTCTGTGTTGAAGCGCTACGAGTTGTCGAATGCGTCGAACGCTGGTATGCGGGCCCGAGGCATGATTAACATGGCCAGTCAGGACGCCGCGGCGTTGATCGCGTCGAATAATCCGTTTTGGTCCTACATCGGCAATGCGGGTTCCGGTATGATAAAGGCCTTAGCGACCTCTGCGAATAAGTTCATGTCGATGCTCGTCGATAACCGGAGCTTTCTCAACATGGTCAAGTCGTTGGAAATGACGATCGACATGATGGGCGACAAGGGCGTTACATTGGTCGATAAGCTCATAACGCTGGTCGATCGGATCGCAGCTTACTTTAAGATCGAGCTTGTTGACGAACAGGCTGTAAAGGCGGCAGTTGACAGAGAGCAGGCGCTTCGTGCTGCTATGAATGACCCTTCGACCCGTAATGAGGCATACCAGAATTGGCTCAAACAAGGGGTTTACACCAATAAGACAGAGGCTGGCCGGCGGGAAGAGTTCAGCAGGGTTTATGAGCAGGTCGCTGAGCAGGCTGCGCGTGACGAAAAGATGTTGTCTCTCGTGCAGGCTAAGAACGATTTGCGAGGCATAGAGAGTGTTCCGTGGCATGACCGTCTCATGCGTGGCTTCTTGGGGACTATATGGGAAGTGTCGGCAAAGAATAAAGCCAACATTTATCGTTCTCAGCGTGAGGCACTCCATGCTCCGGACAGCGTATTCACATATCTGGCATATCCTGACACGCTGCCGAATAATATGACGACTACGCAGGCAGCGTCGAGTATGCTCACGGTCGAGCGAAACGCACTTTTGAAGGAGATGAATTCGAGGATAGAGCGGCTTAACTCTGTCGAAGGTTTCGATCCGAACAAGTTCAATCTTGGCTCGGCCGCCGGAGGTAAGGACCTGACCGGTTTTAACCGAGATCGGCGGGCGCTGGAAATTCACTTCCACGACAAGCTGGTCGAATGGAATAGCACGATCAAGACCGACGACCCGCAGCAGGTCGTAAACGAGGTAGCCGATACGATGGACCAGTTGGTCGCAGCGGCTATCCAGCAAGCACTCTTAGGTTCCACTGATAAAATGGCGACACGGTTCTAATGGCAATCGATCTTAACATAGGTGCGCAAGGCATCGCAGCCGATACGCTGCGGCGGGCAGAGAGCGTCGTAGGCGAGCCCGTTACACTGGCTTTGTCTAAGGCATGGATCGGCATCTCGACGGTCGCGCCGGCGCGGACCAATGACGACGCGCTGTTCTCGCTGCCCTCATGGGTGAAGACCGAGGACGATGCGGTCAAGGCGCGGACCGTCTCTGTCGAGACCGAGAAGATCGACCGGTACGACAGCACGAAGTTGTATTCGCTGCAAATCGGCGATTACTTCATGCCGGTGTCGCAAACCTTCGATCTGAGTGCGTCGAAAAAGCTGAACTTCTCGGATTTGGTCGACGGTCCGACGATCATCCAGCAGACCAGGAAGCAGTCCAAGACGATCAACTGTACACTGCGCCTGACGCTCCGTGACAACCAGCCGAACCTGAGCATCGTTCAGGCAGAGCGTGCCCAGGAGGCGGAGAACGCGATGTTCATGCTGGCGCAGTTCCTCCAAGAGTTCTACGAGCAGGACACCGTGCTGGCTATTTCGAATCAGACGATCAACGAGGTCTTCGGGGTGAGCCACGTGATGATAACCGACTACAAGTTCACGCCCCGAACAGGTATGGGTACCTTCATGTTCGAGTTCAAGCTAACCGAGGTGCTCTACGGTGAGAATGTGGTAACGTTTAATTTAACGACGCTCGACGCAGACCTGCCGAGTGAGGGATAGGATGGACACGAACCTGATGATATGTCAGAACGAGGTATTCATCGAGGGTGAATCCGTCGGGCAGTTCGAGAGTTTCGAGCTGCAAAGCGATGCGTTCACGTTCGGCGATTCGGCTGTGCTGACGATCCCGCTGTACGCTATCGGGGTTGGTCAGAGCGGGCCGGCCAAGAGCCGTATTCGCTCCGTGTTCAAAAATACGCGGATTCGTCCGACGGCTAAGGTCGAGGTGTATGTCTGGTACAAAGGACAACCCCGCCTTCGGGTCTTTTTGGGATGGATCGAGCATGTCGGCGAGGGCTTCCCGACGAAGCTGTACCTTCGGGACAATACGTTCATCCTTCGCTTCGGCTCCATTACGAAGGCATGGGACGGCTCGGCGACGGTGCAGTCGATCATCAAGGACTGCATCCCGATCGCGCAAGAGACGTTCAAGCAGGAGCGCCAGAAGCAGGGCTTCACGGGGGAGGTGCCTCAGCTGACCTACTCGACGAACAAAACGAACGTGCAGGCCATCACCACGTCGCTGTCGTTCCGCAACTGGGGCGGCCGCAGCCCTTATGACACATTGCAAAAGCTCATGCAGCTGCTCGTGCTTTACGGAGGTGTGTCGGACGAGTACAATGTCTACATCGGTACGGGGCGACGGGACAACACGCGGCCGATCGAATCGTTCTCGACGAAGTACAACGTGTTCAGCCGAGACATCGTGCCGGTCGACGGCCGGTTCGTGAACTACGACGTGAAAGTCACCGGCATATTGTCTAACGGGAAGCAGTACACGGCCACGGGCGGCTACCGGACCTCTGCGAGCAAGTCGTCGAAGAGCAAGTTCGACAAAACCTATGGTGAGCCGGTACGGACCTTCTGCCCGCTGCAAACCGTCGACGGGATACAAAAGTTTGCAGACCAGATGTTGGAGAAGCTCAGGGGCTTTCGTAACCGTGGTACGATCGTGGCGCCGCTGTATCCGAAAGTCCAAGTGCTCGATCAGATACATTATACGGATACGATCTTCCCTGAGCTTGGCCAAGAGCGGCTGTACTACATCATGCGCTACCGCCTGGCGTGTGGTGTGAACGGGTACTTCCAGCACCTGACCGTAACGGATCAACAGTACTTGATATGATCGACCTTACCCACATACGGAGCATCGGCGAAGAGTACGGTGAGCAGGTCGGGGGCATCCTCTCGTCGCTGCGGATCAAATGCGCGACGGTGGTCTCGGTCGACGAAGAGAACGCCTATGTTCAGATATTTGCCGACACGACGCCGCTGCCGGTGCCGCTGAGCTTCCTGAACTCCGAGGATGCGGACCGGCGGATCGTGCCCACCGTGGGGTCGATGCTGGCCTTAGGTATGTTGAACGGCGACGACAACCGACCGATCATCCTCGCGTGCGAGCAGATCGACCGGTTCGAGTTCCGCCGCAACAAGATAGCGATCCATGCGTCGGTCGACCCTGACGACGAGACCAAAGATGAGGTGACGGTCACGGTCGGTAATTCGTCTTTGCGCATCGCTCAGGACGTGATCGAGTTCAACGGTGCGCAGAACAAAGGTCTCGTGCTGTACGAGCCGCTCCGCGAGAGCTTGTTGAAGATCAACCAGTTCTTAGAAGCGATGAACTCGGTGATCTCCGGATCGCCGATCGCGGAGGCGGGGAACGGCAGTCCGTCGGCGTTCCAGACGGCGCTGCGGTCAGCTCTCTCGGGGCGGTCGCTGGACCAATACGACAACATAGCAAACGAAAAGATACTGCAATGACGGGTTTGAAATACGACTTCGACATAGGGGATTTGGTTGTCTCTTCGACGGGTTCGTTCGCTGCGGCCGTCACGGACAACCAGAACGTCGCCTTGATCGCGGTATCGCAGATATGCCGCCTGACCGTGCCGTCGCTCGGTGCCGTGATCGGCCGCCGCCTGATGAACCGCTCCGTGAAGAGCGTGCAGCCGGTGCTGACCTCGGCGTCGAAGATGGCGCAGAAGGACGGTGCGAAAAACGCGAAGGTGACGATAGTCGACCAACACTTAGAATTCTCCGGTGAGTATGAAGATTGAACCCAATACTACGATCGTAGACGTCTCGTTGAACCTATCCGGCTCGATTACGGGCATACCTGCTGCATTGGATCAACTCCCCGTAGGCGACCGGATAGGCTTCGACGACTTGCCCGGCATCGGCGAGGACGTCGAAGACATCGGCCAGACGTGGACGCCCGATCTGGTGGGGCGGCAGCTCGATATCGAGTTACCGTTGTACGACACACTGGGCCAGGAGAAACAGCCGTATAGCACAGACCTTGTGAAGATGAAGTCTGTCGTCACCGACGGTGAAGGGTGGGTGCAGCCGATAACCGAGGGCCGTCCGTTCTCGTCGCTCAAAGCAGGCGAGAAGGTCGACTTGCCGCATCTGTCGCTCTTAGGCAGAGGCGACAACATGCGCTTCGCCGGAGAGGTCGGCAAAGTGTACGGGATCGGCTTCTCGCAAACCGCAGACAGCGCTTTCGCCGATGCCATATTAGCTTTCATCTACGTCGTCTCGTCGGAAGATGGTGACGGCACGCTTCTGTTTTCTTTGGGCGGCAGGGCTCTTCCCGTTTTCTCGCATGTTACAGAGAACGGAGTGACACGGCTCGTCAAGTGGTTCGAAGTTGCATATCTGCTGTTTCAGGATATGTATGTCATCTTCGACACCACGGGAGCCGTCGAGCCGCCGGCGCCTGCCGAGGCGGGGAAGTGGAGCTTCGACAATCTGCTCATCGACAACTTAGAGACGAACGTTCTGGACGAAAACTGGCAAAACGCGCCTGTCGACTTCGGCGCGCCGTCGTGGGATGACTTGTACAAGTTCCTGATCCTGTCGACACGGCTCAGCGTCGATCGGAAAGGCACGTTCAACAAGCGTCATTTAATCCAGCCGACACTAGATATAAAGGGTACGTTCGACGCTTACTTCATCAACTTCGTCGCTGAGGGTTCGGAGTTCAACTATTCGCAGAGCACCAATGCCATTTATACAAGTCCTATCAATGAGTCTTATCCACGGGATATGATATTAAACAACTGGCAGACCTCAGCGCAGCGGGTTGTCGGAAAGTGGATCAGCCACAAAGGGCTTACCTCAGCGCAGCGGGTTGTCGGAAAGTGGATCAGCCACAAAGGGCTTACCTCATGGGAGGGCGACATCACTGCTTCGGCATGGTCGGCGTTCAGTAGCATGGCGCCTGATCCTGCGAACGCCTATCTGAGGGCCATTTGCCGCTACAAGTTCAATCTGAACAAGTACCAGGAATCCGCCGAAGCAACGACCGTAGACGGCTACATCCCCAGTAAAGCGCCCACGCCTGCGGAGGCCACTGTCAAAAACCGTATGCGTTTCCGGCCCGTTTACGACGAAACCAAATAAGCTATGCGTTACTTCACACTCAAAGAGCTTACACACTCCGATACGGCTCTCCGACTGGGCCTCGACAACACACCTGGCGTGACCGCGTCCGACAACCTGATCTACCTCGTGGAGAAGCTGCTGGACCCGATCCGAGAGAGGTACGGGGCCCCGATCATCGTCACCTCGGGCTACCGAAGCCCCGCGGTGAACGAGGCCGTGGGCGGCGTGGCTACGTCGCAGCATCTGCGCGGCGAGGCGGCCGACATCAGCGCCGGCGCCGTCACGCTGAACAAGCAGCTCTTCGAACTGATCCGTACCTCGGGTTTGGAGTTCGACCAGCTGATCGACGAGAAAAATTACCAATGGGTTCACGTATCGCTTACCTCCCGTGGTACGAACCGTAACCAAGTATTACACTTATGAGCGCAGTCGACACTATCCAAAAGGCATTGAAGCTCCTGATCCCGTCGCTCGACTACACGGACGCATCGATCGAGAAAAAGATCATCGACGTGGTAGGCAGCTATGCCGACACTGAGGCTATCGAGCGGCAAAATACGCTCGCTACGATCCAGACGGCCTTAGCGCAGCAGAAGGTCACGGGCATCGAGTACTACCGCCGCCGCGCTGTCGCGTACCAAGAGGGCGACGAGCTCCTGATCGATCCGGTAAGTCAGGCGGGCTACTACGCCACGGTAGACGAGGAGGCGCAGATCATCAAGCAGGCTTACATCGTCGGGCTGTACCCGCAGTACACGCTGCTCGTGAACGTCATCGGCGACGACGGTCACTTAGCGGCGCTAAGTGAATCGCAGCTTGCGTCTTTCAAGACGTACTTCACGGCGTACCAGCCCATCGGTCTCGACCTCAACATTCTGTCGCTGCCGGTAGCTCAGATCACGGACCCAGGTATCGTGATCTACGTCAGCAAAGGTACGGACGCCGCGGAGGCCGTCGCTACGATCCAACAGAACCTCACGGCTCACGAACAAGTGCTTCGTAAGAACAACGTCGTATCGCTGACTGAAATCGAGGACGTCATACAACAGTTCTCGCAGGTGCAGGCGATAGGCTTCTCGAACATCGTAGCGACCGAAACAGACCTGTCGGGCAAGCAGGTTACGGTGGAGCCTGTGAACGGGATATTCAATCTTACGAACGGAGCTTTCACCTTCGCTACGCAGCTCACGACGTCGAACATTAAAGTGCTGGGGTGATGTTCCGCTATATAGACATGCCGAAGCTGGTCGCGTACTACCTGCGCGAGTTCTCGTACCGGAGGGACGGCACGACGTCTACTCTGTACCAGTTCGTGTTCAGCTTATGCCTGCCATTCGTGTCCAAGCAATTCCGCTCGGCGCGTCTGGCGGCATTGGCCATTGCCGAGTGTACGAACAGCGCAGACCAGATCAAGCGGCTGTTCGACAAGCTGATGGGTGGCGACGCGACGCTCACGATACTGTCGCATAACAATGACTTCCTGCTTTCATGGGACGGCACGGGGGCGCAGCCGCTGTTCCCGTTCAGCTATGACATGAAGTATTGGCCGAGTATGGCGTCGCTATCGTTGTCATCTGGCAATCAATTCGCCGATAATTACTCTGACAGAACCGTTGCAACACATAACATCCCCGCTGCAAATGGGTTCTCTGCGCCGTATGAGAAATTCGTCTTTCCAGAAGACATAACCGCTACTTTAAGCCTGTACTCGATTTGGATCAACTATGTCAATAACAACGCGAGTCATAAGCTACTGCCCAAGTCGGATTACTACTGCACCTTCGAATACACATCTCCCGTAGACTTGACATGGAGTGGTACGACATTGCCGGCAACGTCGACGCCGAAACGAATGACTGTTCTCTGCAAAAGCTCTGCTTCGCTGACTGGCCCAAACGTACCTAACGGTGAGTTCTGCTTTTGCACGCTCGGTTTCCAAGTTGCGTACACCGACGATCCGCAAGTACCCTATTCACCGTCGCCTAACTTGGTCGACCTCACGGTGACGATCCCGAGCGTCTACGACGACGCGAAGTTCGAGAGCGTGAAGCAGACGGCCGCGGCCTATTTGCAGCTTCTGATACCGTTCTACATCCAAACCAATATCAACTACAAAAAAGCATAGCAGCATGGCAAATTTCCTTACACTCAACTCGGCGAACCCCGCGCTGAAACGTCCGCTGCGGGTATCCGATTTGCAGAACATCTACGACGCGATCAAAGCCGTCGTCCCGCAGTACAGCGACACACCTAAAATCCTCTGGGGCATGAGCTTCGACGATGACGGCTTCATCCAAGCCGGTGCCGTGTCCTTCAAAGGTGAGGTGTACACATGGGACCCCACGGCGCAGGATGAACAGATTCAAATCGGGGATGCGATCTACGCTACGAAGGTCGCCTCGGGCGACGTCCGAACGATGGAGGGAGGTACGCAGCAGGAGTTTTCGTACAAAAACATCCTCACCTCCAGGCCCTCCGGAGAGCTGCTCTCCGGAGCCGTGTCGCCCGAAGGCATCACGGAGTGGCAGATGCCGATCATTCCTAATGAGGGTATCACGACCGAAATGATTGCAACCCAAGCTATTACGAGCAGTAGGATTGCACAAGGCACAATCGGGCAGATCAATCTAAATAAGTATCTCGCGCCGTGTAAGCTGGCCCAGTCCCGCCAGTACAACATTACTGCGGAAATAACGAATATAAGCCTCGATGCTATTTGCGTATGGCAGAGCACCGGATATTGGAGGTCTTCGATGCTTATGGTCGCAACGGCGCTCAACCAAGCACCTACGATCAACATCGTCGGTGCTTTCGAAGGCAACATAGCTCCGGATGAAGTTAAAGTCATGATTCTTTCCGCAGGGCTTCCCACGACGGGCACAACGATCGGCTTCGTCAGCTACCGGCCTCAAAGAGCCACTGATTCTGACCAGACACGCAAAGTCACAAAGACAGTGACGTTCACTAAGCCTAACAACGAGTCAGTTGTAGCAACTTTCTCCAAGACGGACCCACCGATTACTTCGTCGGGTCCGTCGGTAGCATTGTACACACTTACCTCTCTCGTCACCTTTTTAGCTGAATAGTATGAAACCGTTTTTCATTTACAGTCGCTACCTCCCGTTCGGGAAGTTCGACTACCTGACCTTCCTCGTCTGGGTCATCATCAAGAAGCAGTACAATCCGGCGACCGGCGTCTGGGAGCGCCCCGTCATGTCCGACTGGGCTGTGAGGCATGAGACGTGGCATGTATGGCAGCAGTGCTGCCTGTTCGTGTTAGGTGTGGTTTGCGCGATAGCCTCCGCCGCGACGTTCGCATTGGCCGGTGTCCCGATCCCGTGGTGGGTATGGGTGACACCTGTCGTAGTGCCGTATGCCGTTTATGCCGTCTGCTGGCTCGTGGAGCTCCTGCTCCCGCCCTACGATAGCGCATACCGTGACGTCTGCTTCGAGAGCGAGGCGCAGTACCATGAGTACGACGAGAACCCGCAATACTGCCCGTTCTCGTTCCTGCGGTTCATACCGAATAAGGATTGGAGGGCGCTGGGCCGAGAACGATTCAAGAAACAGTAACACAAAGAAGCGCTGGCGCATTCATACGCCAGCGCTTCTTTGTGTCAATTGTCTTCTCGATAGATGTCCAAGCTTATCCAGCTGGGGTGTTCCATTTCTCGATAGTCACAGACTCGTATCCTTCCCTTCCAGTACTCGACCGTCCCTGCCTCGTAGTTCTCGATAGCGACGGTCAGCGTGTACCTGCCGTTACGGATGAACCCGATGTCGCAGGTGTCTAACTTGCGCTGCAACTCGATGCGTACCTGCTCCGGCACTGCGTAGATGGGTACGAAAACTTCACTCTTCTTTTTTGTCATAACCGATCTGTGTGTTAAACATGTTAGCTTCTGTCTGCTTTTTAAGCAGCACTTTCATAATCCGCTCGTCGATCGTACCCGCGGCCACCAGATGCAAGATGCTCACGGTGTCGCGCTGACCGCGGCGGTGCAGCCGCTTGCTCAACTGTGCGTACAGCTCGGCGTCGTAGGTGAGCGAGAACCATACCAACGTGCAGCCGCCGTCTTGCAGGTTCAGCCCGTGACCGCAGGACTGAGGATGCACCAAACCCATAGGTATGCGGCCTGCATTCCATTCCTCGATGTCAGCCGCAGTGTTGAGCGTCCGGCTGCGGGGGAACGATGCTTGCAGCTCTGCGAGCTCGCTCCGGAACTGGTACGCGACCAAAATCGGCCGGTCCTGCGCCTCGGCGATGTCGCGCAGCGTCTCGATCTTGGCTTTGTGTAGCCGCTGGTACTGCGCGCACTGCTCGTCGGTGTAGAGGAACCCCGATGCGAATTGCCGCAGTTTGATACCGAGCGATGTCCGAGAGAAAGCGATCAACGTTCGCTCCTTCCCGTCGAAGGCGTCCGTACCGGTTTGCTCTTGGTAGTACAGCACCGACGTGGCCTCGAAGTCTTTGTAGCGCGCCAGAACAGCGTCGGGCAGCGCGACAGCGATCGTCTTGTAGAGGATCGGCGGCAGTGCAACGTAGTTGCGTACTACGCATACGATCGGCCGGCAGTCCTGAGCCAGAAGGTGTGTTTTCTGCGGGTCGACCTCGTAGACCGAGACCACGCCGTTCACTTGGAACTTTACGCGCTCGTACCTGCGACGGAACTCGGTCAGGCTCCGGCCCAGCGCTGCGCCTCCGTCGACTAAGAGGCACTGATGCCACAAACCTTCGTACCCGTTATGAATAGGCGTGCCGGTCAGGAGGATGCGATACCGAACTTTGTTGCATACCCGCCGCACCTGCTTCGACCGGATCGACCGCGGGTGTTTGAACAACGTGCTTTCGTCCAAGATAACTGCGTCCCAGCAGCCGTGGGGTATCTCATCGATGCGGGTCACGCTGCACACGCATAGCTTCCGGTCTGAGGGCTCCATGAGGAACAGTTTCACGTCCAGAGCCCGCAGGCAGAAACGGACATGGAGCGACGACTGAAACTTCTCGGCTTCCTGCACCCAGACCGACTGTGCGACACGCTTAGGCGCAATGACCAGGACATGCCGCAGCTCGGGCAGCTGCTCCAACGCATGCAGCGTCGCCAGTGTCTTCCCCGCGCCCATCGGAGCGACGATCATCACCCGATGACGGGTAATGATCGCCTGCTCGATGATCCGCTGGGCCTCGTTCAGTTCAGCGTTCATCCCTCGCTGACATAATCAAACGTCCCGTCCAAGAACAGCTGGTGGTGGCTGAGCTCCGCCGAGAAGTTGGTCAGAATGCTCTCGGTCGTCGGGTCGAAATATTCGAGTATGATACCCTCGTTAATCAGTCGGACGATCGTCGTCACCTCGTTACGGGACAGTGCAACAAGCGTCATGTCGGCTGTCGAATTTTCGATCGGCTCACTGGGCTTGATCGGCGATGCCTCGGTGAACTGCTTCCACGTTTGGAGAGGTGCGTAGCCCAGCACGCGCAGTCTCTCGGCCACGGCGTCTATGCCCTTCTGCAATGTCTTATACACGTCGTCCAGCATCAGGTGGATCGAGTAGAAGTGCGGGCCGGCAACCATCCAGTGCCGCGCCTTGATGTTGGTAGCCGATACCTCGGCTGCCGCCAGAATTTCATTCAGCTTTTTCATTTTCAGTAATATAAGTGCGATAACCTTTATAAAAAATGTCGTAGTAGTTATAAATCCTCGTGTCCAAGACGTAGGTCTCGAACCCTAATTCTTTGAGCCGCCGATGAAAAGCGATCTGCGCCTCGGTGCAGCGCTCACCTGTGGTCTTCGTCTCGACGAAGATCGCACGTCCGCGCAGCATAACGAGGTAGTCAGGTACGCCGCGCTGTGTCAGCGGGTGGTTTTTCATCGCCAGGCCACCTTGTTCGCGTACCGCTTCCCGCATACAGCGAGCGACATAGTGCTCGCTGTACACTGTCTTCTGGTTAACTCCCTTCTTATACATAGTCGTAAGGTATGAAATCCAAAGTTTTCAAATCGATATTTTCCTCGACCCACGGAGTTACGACGGGGCAATTCAGTATACCCCAAGTCTTCAAGAGGCCCTTGATCTCCTTGTTGAAATCGGAACGCTCAGGATCGACGATGATTCGTTCGATAATGGATGCGGATTGGCAAAACGCCATTTCGAACTCATCGAGAGTACGGCAATTCAACGTCCATGTGTAGTCGCCGTGCAGTGCTTCCCTTTGGTATACGGTGAACTCGTCGAACGGTATACCGGATAAATTAAGCGTCATAATCAGGCTCTTTTATATTGAGGTAAGGCCAAATACTTCGTTTTCGTATAGAGTAGACTGTGGGCACCGAGAGTCCGACACGCTTCGCGATCTCCATAACCGTCAGCGAGGTGCGGACAAGAAGCGTTTCGGCCACGATCATTCGAATATGCCGCATCGCATACGGCATAATAAGGTCCCAATACTCCGGATACGGGTAGAACTCGTTCAGCATCTGTACCACCTGCATCATCTCCGGTGTCTTCGGCAGTGGCTTGACCCCGTAGAACGCGGACTTCATGATCTTGTAATCCAGTTCGTCGGGGAACATGTCGATAAGGGTCTCGAAGTCCTGACGCCGACAGAACCGCTGCGTGAACCACGCAAGGTACGGGCGCTGTCCAATCCGAAACATCTGCTCGAAGAGCCACTTCGGACAGCCCGTATGCGCTAAATGCTCATAAATCAAATCTTTTACCATATCTATTCCTCCTTGATGTCGTCTCTTCTTTTCCAACATAGCATAATTCCATATTGTGAGAACCGGCGCTTCTGTGTCGTCATCTCGAACATGCAGGTGCGCCGTATCGCCTCTGCGACTTTCCGGCCGAGCGACGGCGACATATCCTTCCGCTCGTACTCGTAGAACTCACGAGCCACCTCGCTCGTGCAGATATACTTTCGCGGCGTACCTGACCACAGCGCGCGATCGTTGTTCCAATACTGCCGACGCTCGAAAATGCTGCGGTCATCCCAGTCGTTCGGCACCGGCATGTTCAGGTACTCGACCAGTGACCCCTGCTCCGTATCTTCGATCCGGTGCGCCTCACGCAGCTGGTTCACCTCACGCTCGGCCTCGGGCGACAGAACCGGCAACATACCCTCTAAGTAGTAATGCACGGCCTCGGCCCAGTACTGATCCACGAGGTCTAAGAAGGCCTCCGAGTGAATGTCGATGCGGATATACTTCCGCTGACATACCAGACCCCACCAACGGCGCCCCTCTTCGGCCGGATCGTCCAAGAAGATCATGTCGTTCGACGAGGCGATGAACACGCATTGCCGCTTGTATGTCTTCGTATATTTCAGGTATGCGGCGCGGTACCGGTCCTCGCTCTTGGTGATGAACGCCTTCCGGCCGTTCGTGCTGCGGCTCTGCACACCTCGGAGCTCAGGAATCTCCATGATCCACACACCGCGGAGCTGCTCGTAGGCCTCCTTGCTGCCGTTGAACGTATAGAACGTGTCGCTGCCCCAGAGCTTCGCCATGCGGCGGATGAACTTCGACTTACCTAAGCCTTCCTCCGAAACCAGCACGGGGATGTAGTCCATTTTGGCCGCAGGGATGAACACGCGGCGCACGGCTCCGACGAAAAACTTCATACCTACCTCGCGGGAATAGAGCGTATCCGGTACGCCGAAGCAGTCGATGAAAATCCGCTCCAAGCGCTTCTTGCCGTCCCATTTTAGCGAGTTCAGGTAGTCCCGCACCGGATGAAAGGCATTCCGGCTCTCAACGATGTTCAGCGCATCGTCCAGCACGGCACGGGCGTTAAACCCGTAGGCTTCCTCAAAATAAAGCCGCAGATAGCTCTCGTCCGTATCAGTCATCTCGGCATTCACCTCCAAGTTCTTGCAGTCCTCGCTGTTGGGCCGCACGTCGAAGTTGCGCCAGAAGGGCGGCTTGCGCAAGACCGGCATCTCGGAAAACTGGTCGTATGCGAACACGCCGCGGAGCTTCGGGTCGTAGGTCAGAATGAGCTGCGCGTTCTTTAACGAAGGAAGCAGGTTGCCGTGTTTATCAAGCTCCAACCGCTCGTTAAGGATCGCCTTAGCGTCGTCATCGTCCATCTCGTCGATCGTCGCTCTGTGCGCCGTACCTTCGTCGGGACGAATACCCAGCGATTCGCAGAGCTGAGCCATCGCTGCTTCGCCCTTCTTACCCTCGCCGAACTTGTACAGCCGCACCGCGTCGTATGCGTTGTGGCATCGCCCCAAGTACGGATCGGACGCATGGTTCGAGTAGAGGTATAGATTCTCATAGATCACACCTCCGCCGAACGTCGAGGCGCCGACCAGTGTGTAGCGGCCGTTCTTAGCCGGCTCCCATACCCCCTGCAAATACGTTTCGATAGCCTCACGGATAGGTACGCGCTTGCAGAAAGCTCCGACGATCCCGCGTTTCGTCAACGGGTTTTGCACCATCACTTTCATCGGGACGGGGACGTCCGACAAGTCCCGCCAGTCGTCGGGCCGGTTCAGCAGCTCCGAGACGCATAGCTCCGAACCGGTCTGCGCCTCAAAGAAGTAGTCCGCATCCTTCGGCACCGACGGCAGGAACATGATCCGGTTGAAGTCGAAGGTAGCGACGTCTATCGGCAAATGGAACTGATCGTAGAGCACCCGCATGAGCGCGCCGTACTCATCAGCCACGACGATGCGATCCAGCGGCGCAATGACCCGATAGCGCGGCTTCTCCGGTGTCGAGCTGTGCGTCGAATGAATGAGGTATGAGTGTCCGCTGAGCCACGCACGCAAATCACTCAGAACCTCCGGCGACCCCTCGTCGATGTCCAATGCGATCAGCTGTCGAAAGCTGACCTTCCGTTTTACGGTCATACCGCCGATAAAAAACCCGACGTCCTTGATCTCCGTCTTCTGGGCTTTCGACAACTCGGCGTATTGCTTCATTGTCTCTTCGGTATGAACTACCCTTCTGAACCGATCCACGATCTCCTGCCATTCCCATCGGTATGGTGTCGTCGTCGTGTTCGTCCGCTTCGTCCCTAATGCAACTTCAAAAACCATTTCTTTTTATTTCATGTACCTTGAATCGATAAAACCGTCGCCTTTGGTCAGCAGACCTTCCGCCCAACTCACCGGTGCCGACATTGCACGCAGCAGCACGTCCAATGCCCCCGTGTCCTCCGCACGCACCAGATACCAAAGTTCGTCATGCACCGTGCCGATCAGCTGCATCTCTGGGTGAGAACCCGCAATCGATCGCATGATCTCCGCGAGGACGTCGCGGGCGATTCCCTGTACGATGTTCTCCACCAGCACGCCGTGCCACAACTTCGTCATAACCGGCCCGCCGCCGCGCGAATAGTCCGTATAGAACATGTCGTCGGCCGACTGAGTGTTAACGTTACGGTAGTACAAGAACCGACCCGACGGCAGCTGTATGCACGTCGTCGACCCGTCGTGCCTGAAAACGATCTTCGTACCCTGCGCTACGATCAACGGGTAGACGCCTGACCGCTGGCAGCGGAGGAAAGCATCGCCGATGGCGTACCACAACTGGCATATCTCGGGGTTCGCGCTGCGCCACCGCTGCACTGTTTCCTGCACTTTCTCCGCACCGCTCTCGGCACAGAACTTAGGTGCGACGCGCTGCAACGCTCCCGCGCCGCCGCCGAAGCCCAACCCGAGCTCGGCGCACTTGCCCGTGTACCGGTAGGGGCTCGACTTGTCGACGTGCTCCAACCCGAACATGCGTTCGGCCGAACGGGAGTAAATGTCTTCGCCCGCTGCGAACGCCTGCATCCGCCATTTGCAATTGGCCATCCACGCCGTGATGCGCGCCTCAATCTGCGAGAGGTCCGCACAGACGAACCGGTAGCCGGACGGGGCATAGATGCACAGACGCATGTGCTGACGCAGGTGGTCATAGCTCTTCACACGCGACAGATCGGTCGACACCTCGTCGGCGATGCGGGCAAAATTTTGGAGTTGCACGCCGCGGCTGCTCCACCGTCCGGTATGCGCACCGTACCCAACGAACTCGCCGTGCAGGCGGCCATCCGCACAGATGCGTGTCTGCGCCGTCTTGATCTTAGCGAATGCAGACCCTGTGGCCTCGTCGCGCAGCTCCAACAGCTCGTGCTGTATGTCGTCCCGCTCCTTCTTATTGAGCGACGCAAGCCGCACGCCCTCGCGCTGCAACGCCTCCATTACCTGCTTCGTCGACCTAAGGTTCTCAACTCCGTACTTGTCCGACGCTATCTTACCCGCACGTTCGGCGTACCCGTCGGCCAGCGACTGAACCTGCCGAGCGAACTCGATGTCGAACGGCACGCCGTTGCGGTTCATCTCGAAGGTAAGTCGCATGATCTTACATTCGAACTCCGGCAGCGCCAGCATCTTTTTGTAGCACTCGCGCATGACCGCGACGTCGGTAGCTGCATACGATTCGAAACGGGCCGCCTCAGCGGGGAAATTCTCCATTTCGTTCCATACCACGAGGTCCTTGCGCTTCGGCACCCGCACGGGCTGCGTAAAGAAATACATCTCTTCGGTCGAAGCCTTGCGGTGCGTATGCAGCGCGTCGGCTAAGGCGCTCAACTTACGGGGCCAGCCGAAATACGCCGCCTGGTAGGCCGTATCATGCCACATATTGAACTCCGACGGACAGCCCAGTACGAACTCCGCGATCGCATGGTCGAACTCCGCATTATGCGCGATTTTCAGCACCTCGGGGCTTTGGATCGCTGCGAACACCTCGTCGGGCAGCTCACGCGAGACCCGCACCTGCTCGTCGTCGAACGCATAGGCGATGAGCAACATCTGCGTCGACGCATGCTGCGCATACCGGTATGTCCCGCACGTAGCCAAATCGAGCTCGCTCCGCGTCTCAAAGTCTAAATATAAGATTTTTTTCATACGAAATAACTTTTGTTTCGTGGCATAGCAGGCGATCAAACCTGCTATGCCTTGCGCCTGCCTCAGCGAATGTCAATGGTTAATAATTATGGCCTGCATCGGCGCTCATGCAGTTAGTGCGGCCTATTCGTAGTCCGTAGGCGTGATATAGGAATCGACGTCGGTCGGCATGCCTGCGATGCGCTGGCCCTCCTTCGCACGCATGATCGCATGGACGTTGCATCCGATGCCCTGCGCGACCCGATTGTAGGCCCAGAAGGACACGTTAGCGAAGATGTAGTCGCCGTCGTGGAGCTCCTCATCGGATATATGCTCGACCGCAAGGCCAGGCATAGGTACGCCGTTGAGGATGACACGTTTCTGCAAGTCCGTAACGATCGGCCGGAAGTCGCCGGACTTGCAGTTAAGAATCATGTACCCGCGGAACATGTCCTTGCCGTTCTGCGTGTCGGCCAGCTTGTCGCCGTCGATCAGACAGTTGTTTTTCGGGTTGATCGCGTCGGGTGTTTTGCCGGTGAACTTCATGGTTTGCAGCTCACGAAAGGCTTCCATAAAGGCCTCTTCGATCTGTGCGATCTTCTGTTTATCGTCCTTCGGAACGAGAATCCACGCCCCGTACTTCGGCGTACCGTCCGTACCTTTGGGTGCACGCTTTTCGAAAAGTCCTGCGGGGTAAACGATGCGACACGTAGGCGCACCTTTAATCATAAAGTTTTTCATAAAGTTTTAATTAAATGGGTTTATAATGGTTGCAATTTTGCATAACTCATCGATCGCATCGGGGTGCCAACTGTAATAATAGGAGCTTTTATGCAACAAATGGGTCGGTGTCGGACACGGGTTCTGCGGCGTGAAGCCGGCATCGCGGAACAGCTGGATCAGATAATGCACGTTGCAATGGTTCATGAACGACTTTCGACGGTGAAACCCGTCCTTCGCCGGATCATCGAAAAAGACGTCGCCGAAATCCGCCGCACATAGGGTGTTGTTACATTCTATGTACAAAGCATCGAACGCTCCCGCACGTAGCATCGAAACGATGCGTTCACGCTGCACGATCTCGCGGAAATCCGTGGCATAGAATATCCGCTCCCGTTCGTCCTTCTCGACGATATACCCCACGCACGGGGCATCGTGAACCAAGTCAACCGTGTCTAACCGGTAAACCGAGCCGTTACGATCGAAACGCAGCTCCCTGTCGATCTCACCTACCGGTAGGTATGGGAAGGGTCGCAATAGGAACTCCTTCGTTTTCGGCATGCAGAAGATCGAGAAGCCCACCAGATCGGGCAAGCATTTCGTGTGGTCTGTGTGGTGGTGCGTAAGCACTACGACCGTTTCGGCCCCGAGTGGCTCATTGATCGGGTAGCCTGCATCGATAACCAACCAATCATCGATGATCGTACAGTTACCCGACGAGCCGCTATGTAAAATTTGTACCTTCATCTCGCATCGAAATAATTTACGTCATAATGTTCACGCTCTTCGGCGTTCAGCCGGTCGTAGCAATCCCAGCACACGCACGGATAACCCACCATTTGAACAAACGGCCGCCCGCACAAGGCACAGCATACCCCGAGGTTTATATCCTCGGCGATCGTGTTTAAAATGTACTCAGGCTCCATGAAACAATCCACTTAAAAGCACCGGCAAAAAGAACACCGCAAAAAACACTATGTATACAATGGCTATTTCTATTATCGCGACAGCGGCGATGCGAACCCACTTCGATTTTTGTAACTTGTTCATAGTAAATGCTTTATAACAATTACGGCTACGCAGGCCAGCCAAACCAAAATATACCACACGGCAAGCCACGCGCTGACGCGCTCGTCGTCTTCATCATAGATACGCATAGCTACTTGATCGATTGTACCGGCACCTCGAACAGCTGCCCGAAAATGTTCAACAATATCGTAGAATCCGGCCGCAATATGATCGTCGTATTTTGGAGAAATGCGTCATACATCGCCAGACCCTTTAAAAGTTCTTGCTCTTGGCTTGACATAAGCGCTAACCCGTATTTGTCGAAATCCTCGTACACATCGCCGCGCGTACGGAAAAAATCGCACCACTCACGGCATTGTTTCAAACTGTCCCTATACGAATTGATCGCATTTATCTGTGCCCCTACGAGAAGCGACATATTATCGCCGTACTCTCGTATCTTTGCTACTCGATGATGCTCATATACGGCACCAACCCCAATGACCAGACCGAACACGACAACCGAAATAATTTGCTTCGCTTTCATGATCCCGCACGTATTACGCAATGAAACAACCCTTTGACTTTTGAAGACTGCGCAGCGAGAATACCCGCTCCGGCTCCACCTGGCAAACAGCCCGCAGCAATTTCGCCTCGTATGTCTCACTTACAAAGCCCAGCGCGAGCAAAATATACTCCGCCTCGATCCTCCCGTCGACGTCGTACATATCCAGCAGCTGCAAGATGCGCGGTTGCTGCTGGACAGCGCTGCGCAAGACCGCACCGGCAAATGATCCTACGAACTTGGATACGACCGCTGCGGCGGCCTCCTTGCACTCCATCTGCGCCATTTCGTAATTGTCGGAAAAAAGCGACTGCGCGCCCAATATGCAATTATCGACGAGCCGGAAGGGTAGGCTATCGAACGACTTACCCCCGTTAGCGTAGGCGATAGTCAGAACGTCTGCGCAAAAGAACTCCCGCACGTACTGTTCGCGTGCATCTCTCAAATCTGTATCCAGCCATTTCATAGCATTGAAAATTTTTAAATCGGGGCATTATCGCCCTTTGGGGTTAGGCGCGGTGTCGCTCCGCGCAACATACCTGTGTATGCCTCGTTCCTCCGGCTAACCCGTTATTTACTCGCCTTATTTGCAATTTACTTTTAAAAGTCCTTCAATTCCAAAATGATAGCCTATGCTGCTACGATACAAAACACACGCCATGTGATAAGCGCAAAAAGCAATAATTACCTCGCCGACCGTTAGGGGCCCGTTGTCAGCGCTGAGGATTCGATGTGCAACGTAGGCCATCGCGAAAACGTTTATCGAATTGCAATCGATTTCCGGCAACTCAAATACTTTTATTATTATGTCCGCGATCTTCCGCCCCTCTTCGTAGGTTGCCTTGCCTCCGATAGGCCCCGCAAAATAATCGACTGCAGCCTCGTTGATCTCGGCCGGCGCGTCTAAGTCCAAAGACTTCACCATTGCCCGAATGCTTTCAATGTCCAACCCTTCGAGCAATTTATCAATTGCTCCCGTAACTTGTTCTGTTTTCATTTTTTTTTTAGTTATTGCAGCACCGAAAATCTAATGATATTCGGCCATTGTTCGAAAGTATTTTGCACGCTCTCGGCGTTGTCTACGATGATAGGCACGAGGTCGTCCGCACCAGCTGCCGCACGAGCTTTCGCCAGCATCTCGACCGACAAAGCGACCCGCTGCGCGTGGTTCACGCTCCGAAGCGGCACCCCGCCTACCGTTATCTGGTACGTCCCGCGCTCCGTCACATCGAGCGCTACACCCTCGGGAAGGGCCAGCGGCTGCGGGCCGAGCGCCTCGGTTATCTGCTGCTCTACCCGCACGATCTCGGCCCGCAGCCGCTGGTAATCCGCACGTGCCGTCGCGGCTCTCGTCCGCACCAGCTGGGCCGCGCGCCTCTGCTCCTGCTCCTGCGTGTACGCCTCGTTTTTGGCCCGTATCCGCTCGATCTCGGCGTTCGTCGCTTTGTCGCATACGAACATTACCGCACGTTTGTAGCGCTCCAAATTCCGCCGTATCTCGGCCTCTGAAAGCGCATGCCCACATGCGGGGCAATGGCTCTGCGGCTTGCTTGCTGCGTCCCGCGCCTCGGCCTCGTACCTCCGTTCGAAAAGCCGCTCTGCCTCCGTCGGCTCGGGGCACTGGGGCGGCGCCTCGGGCGGCAGCGTGATCGCCGCGGCAGCCTCCGCACGTCGACAGCCCGAGAGCAGCGCCAAGCGCCGCCGCCGCAGCTCGTCGACGGCCGACGACTCGATGACACCGGCCCGCGAGAGCAGCACACGCACCTGTTCGGCCTTCAAGTCCGGCGACGCTAGTACACCGGTGTCGGCGCATGCCTCGACGAGCTCGATAGGTATGCAACGTTCGTCCAGGAACTGCTCAAACGCTTTCTGCGTGGTCACGTCGCCGTCGACGTAGAGCGTCGTCCGCCCCTCGTCATAGACGCGGCGCAGCGTCGCACCGGCGAAGCCCCGCACCGTTACGCTGGTCTGTCGGCTCGCCGGAGCACCGACGCGGCGCACCTCAAAGCCCGAAGGCGCACGACCCGTGAGGGCGAACCGGTAAGCATTCAGCAACGAGGTTTTGCCCCAGCCATTAGGCCGCGCCTGGCTCGTCAGCGTCGCCGCATGATCCGCCCACGGGCCGAATTCAACACATAGTATTTCGATCATAGTTTCGTCGTTTTAAAGGAGCCGCCACAACCCGCGGCGGCTCCGCGTCCCTCATCTATTCGGGTAATTCGAATCGCTCGACGACGCCCCGCGCCGCCTCGAAGTCGCGGGCCAATTGCTCGCGGGCCCCGTAGGCCTTCAATAGGGCATCCTGCGCCCTCTCAAACTGCCGCCGCAACTCGGCGTCCCGCTCTGCGAAGGAGCAAAGGAGCGCTGCGGCACGCTTCGCCGCGATCTCGTCCGCGGCATCCGCGGGCAGCTCATCATCCGATACGTCGTACCGCGTTAAGGTCGAATATTTGACCGCGCTGCGGAAAAACTCCCCTGTGCTCGGGCTGAAATATATGCCCTCCATGCTCGGGAGGCGCGACCGCAGCCGCAATATCGTCTCGGCCTTCTCTCGGAGCTCGGCCGAGGGCCCCGCGCCTTCGCACGGGGTGTTGTCTTTTCGTACCATGTCAAAACCCTTTGTGATCCTCCAAGAGACGACGGCCCACCGATGCAATGATCGAATATGCGCGCCGCAGCGCTACGCCTTCGATGCTGATGAGCGTGTGACCGCTGACGGGGCAGCGGTAGCTACTGTCTGCGCGCCTCGACCGTTTCACGACCGAAGGCGGGAACAGCCGTTCTATAATGCTCCCGTCGTAGATCTGCGCGGCGGCGCACGCACCTGCCGCGTACTCATACCACGAGGATGCACCATTCAGGAAGGTCTCTTCGGTCGGGGCGGACACGAGTCCGTCCTCGTGGATGTAGCCGGCTACATCCGAAGCGTACCAATCGACCAGATCGGCGGCGTAGGCCGCAATACCGCGGTCCCATGTGCTGCGGGTATTTGCTTCGAAACGTTCGATGCGCTTGCGGGCCTCGTTAACAAACTGCTGTGCCTCTTCGGCGGTAATGTGCTTTTTCATCGTTTTTCTTGTTTTATGGCGCCGATAGCCTCGTGCGCCGGTTATTAATACGTTAAAATGCGATATACGTTCATTCAGCTTAAAATCGGGCTTTGCATCTAAGGATCGGCCCGCTTACGGGTCGAAATGTTTCGTACCCCTTTCCGATGACAAAGATAAAAGAAATTTCCCGCTTGTCAATAGTTTTTTAATCAATTTTCTTTATACTTTCTGCGGAAAGTATAAGCGAAACGCTTATTTTGTTCTAAATGTCCTATTTTAGCCGCAAACCTTTGATATACGACGCGAAACTGTTCTAAATACCCCCTAAAAATTTTTCCATCCCGCGCGACACACCTCGATAAGCCTGCCGCAGACCTTCAAAGGCCCCGATCATGCCGGAAAAGCACCCGAAAACGGCCATTTTGTTCTAAATAGGAACAAGTCACTCCGAGTCAAATAGCTATAAATCAATAGTTTAAGATAAAAATGTTCAAAACGTGAACAAATTTTTGAAAAATCAATAAGGCATTTAGGACAAAAAGTGCCCGAAAAACAGCGAAAAAATGGTTATAGCAACAAGGATAAGAAACTGAAAATGTGTTTATTACGAATATTTTGTTGCTATGGGAAAACTTTCCAAAACTTTTTTGAGACGAATTTTCAAAATGATGAATTTTTGACCCCCAAAAATGTTAGGGGTGTATCTGCTCATAGCAACAAACGGCCTCTAAATCCTTACAGGTCTGTGCGTTAGGTGTGTTGCTATGAATGTTGCTATGAAATCTTCACGAACAACCGTTTTTTGCTAATATGTTGATATTTAGATGCTTAGCTTTAAACAGCTTCCAACGAATGTACAAATGCTTGATTATCAAAATGCTAACTTTTAGATACTATTGTAAGCTGCTGAGTATCACTGTTTTCTGTCGGAGTTCCAATTTTGAACATTTTATGCCTCTCCCGGTTCGGTACGACCGGTCTGATCCGAAACAGCGGAGCGCCGGCGCAGAATACAGGCTAAAAGCATAGTCGCAGCGGCGCAATGGCTTGATAATGTGGCGGGTATGCGCTGCTTCGCTCTGTCATGGTCTGCGGCGCCCGAATGGCGCAGCGATGCAATGCGCAGCGATGCAATGGTGCTGGCCTCAGTGCACCTAACCACACGCGCATGCACGGCGGTATTGATCGTGAGACGCTGGGCCGCTGTTCCATTGCATCGCTGCTTCTGTTCACAAAATGAACAGTGTTCCACGTGGAGCAATGGGCCACTGCTCCACTGATTCGCTGCTTCTGTTCACAAAA
>ENA-UOJL01001292-UOJL01001292.1-human-gut-metagenome-genome-assembly--contig:-P47-NODE-1292-length-27755-cov-15.425560_pt1 | contig 27755 bp, 18 predicted proteins | sample MGYA00242347_ERZ723894 | MGnify/ENA metagenome assembly ERZ723894
TGATCCTTTCGTTGAAAGACGAAAGCTACTCTCCCCAGCCATCGAGAAGAGTGCATATCCCGAAGAAAAACGGAAAGACTTGACCTCTCGGCGTACCCTCTTTCGACGACAAACTGGTGCAGGAGGTAGTACCATTCGTACAATCCATTTGCCCCGTTCTTTCCGATGCATAAAACATGCTCGCCGGAACTCCCATATCCGGCTTTCAGCCGGACAATCCATCCCGGGAAACAACCCGGTGCAGGCCGCACTTGCTCGCCGGAAAACACACATAAACCCTCTTAGCCGGGAATTCCATGCAATGAAAATAGTGTGTAATTTTCAGATATGCCCTTATTTGGGGGACTAACAGTGTAAAAGTTTTTGCTTTTGTGGGTGTTGGTGTTGATTTTTCTTATTTTTACAGGCGTTTGGAGTTAAAATTATTAAACTGAAACTGCCTGAATGAATAATCGTGCCTATGCCGTGGACATCCTGCGGGGACTTGCCATCGTGGGGATGGTCCTCTCGGGTTACATCGCCTGGAATCCCGACCTGCCGGCGTGGCTGTTCCACGCGCAGCTGCCGCCGCCGTCGTTCGTCTTCGATGCGTCGGTGGCGGGAATTACGTGGGTGGACCTCGTCTTCCCCTTTTTCCTCTTTTCGATGGGCGCGGCCTTTCCGCTCTCGCTGGGCCGCAGGCTGAACCGCGGCGACCCGCCCCGGCGGATCGTCGTCTCGATCCTCAAACGGGGCCTGCTGCTCGCCTTTTTCGCCGTTGCGCTCGGCAACACGGGGCTGTGGACGCTCGACGCCGTGTTGCAGCGTCCCGTCGTGAGCGCCCTTGTGACGATGACGGTCTGGGGCGCCTTTTTCGCGATGTTCGTGCGGATTCCCGGCTTCATCCCGCGGCAGAACGGGTGGCTCAACGCCGGCGGCATTGCGGTCCTCGCGGTCCTTATGGGCGTGTACCGGTGGCTGGGCGTCGGGGTGAGCGTCGTGCGGTCGGACATCATCATCCTGATTCTCGCCGACGTGGTCGTCGCGGGTTCGCTGATCTGGTGGCTGACGCGCCGCAACCTCTGGCTGCGGATGGGCATCGTCGCCCTGATTGCCGCCCTGAAGCTGGGCGCGGCGGTTCCGGGGTCGTGGAACGAGGCGGTGTGGAACTTCTCGCCTGTGCCGTGGCTCTTCCGCACGGAGTTTCTGCAATACCTCTGCATCGTGTTGCCGGGAAGCGTGGCCGGCGATCTGTTCGCCCGCTGGCTGGCGCGCGGGCAGCAGGAGGAGCGTCCGGCGCTTTCCGGACAGATCGCCGCCGCAGGGCTCACAGCGCTGCTCCTTGCGGTCAATATGTGGGGGCTTTTCACCCGTACGCTGACGCTCAATCTGGTGCTGACGCTCGCGCTGGGCACGGCGGCGTGGATGTTGCTGCGCAAGCCCCGCACTAGGATCGAATCCCTGCTTTATCGACTGTTCACGACCGGATTTTTCTGGCTCCTGCTGGGTCTTGCGTTCGAATCGCTCGAAGAGGGCGTGAAGAAGGACCCCGCCACGGTGAGCTACTTTTTCATCACGGCCGGAATGGCTTCGCACGTGCTGCTGGTCACGTCGGTCCTGCTCCGAAAGGGCCGTTCGCGGGGCGGTCTGCTCGTCCTTTGCGGGCAGAACCCCATGATCGCTTACACGGCGGCGGGTTACGTCGTCGTGCCGCTGCTCGTCTTCGCGGACCGGGCCGTGGCGCTCCCGTGGCTGTGGGGTCAGTGCGGCTGCGTGATGGGAGTCGGGCGCGGGGTGATCGTCACCCTGTTGATGATGCTCTTCACGGCGGCCTTCACGCGGAGCAAAATCTTCTGGCGCACCTGACCAAAAAAACGGGGCCGAAGCCCCGTTCTGTCACTTGTCGGAGAGCGCCCGTTCGACGACGGGCGGCAGAATCCGCTCCATCACCCGATACCCCGCTTCGGTGGGATGCACGCCGTCGTAGGTGTATTCGGCGATCATCGAACCGTCCGCGGCCGCCATCGGCGTATGGTAATCCACATAGGGGATGCCCTCCCGTTCGGCGTAGGCGCGGATCATCGCATTGAGCCGGACGATCTTCTGCGCCGGTTCCAAACCCGGACGCCAGGGGAAGTCACCGGCCGGGAGCACCGAGCAGAGGACGGGCCGGATGCCGTTGGCGCGCGCCAGCTCGGCCATCGACTGGATGTTGTCCAGAATGTGCTCGAGCGAGATGTAGCCCGTGTTTTGCGCCAGGTCGTTCGTGCCGCCGCAGATCACCGCGACCTGCGGATGCAGTTCCACGACGTCGGCGCGGAAGCGCACGAGCATCTGCGAAGTGGTCTGTCCGCTGATCGCGCGGCTCGCGTAGCCGTTTTCGGCGAAGAAGTCGGGACGCTTGGCGATCCACCCTTCGGTGATCGAGTTGCCCATCAGAACGACTTTCGGATGCTCCGCCAGCGCGGCGTTCTCCTTTTCGAAACGTCCGAAGTTGGCCCAGTCGGCCGGGGCCTGTGCGGCGGCCGTCGCGGCGGTGAGGGTGATGATAAGATTTTTCAGCATGTCTAACGGTGTTTATCGGTGATTTATTCGTCGGTCAGTTCCTTTTCCACGGCCTGGGCCGCTCCCTCCTCCGTGTCCGGATGGGCGAAGGGGATGCGCCAGGCGATGAGGAATATGGGGATGGTGGCCATGAGGGCCCAGAGGAAGAAGCGGTGGTAGCCGACCTGGTCGCAGAGCCAGCCGCTCGCCATGCCCGGCAGCATCACGCCCAGATTGGCCAGCGACGAACCGAAGGCGTAGTGGGCCATTTTGTGCGGTCCGGGCGCCACCTGCTGCATGATGAAGAGCGTGAGGCCCACGAACCCGAATCCGTAGCTGAAATATTCGAAGACGATGCCGCCGCAGATCAGCAGGGGCGATGCGGGCTGGAACCAGGCCAGCAGGGCGTAGACCACGAACGGGATGTTGAAGATCGTGATGAGCGGAAACAGCGCCCGCCGCAGTTTGAGCCACGCGATGAAGTAGCCGCCCAGGATCGAACCCACGACGAATGCGATCACGCCGAACGTGCCGTAGTAGAGGCCGATCTGCTGTTCGGTCAGGCCGAGACCCTGATTGTCGAGCGGGGCGTTGAGAAACAGCGGAACGATCTTGATGACCAGCCCCTCGGCGAAGCGGTAGAAGACGATGAAGGCGATGTAGATGCCGATGTACCTTTTCCGGAAGAATCCGCGGAAGATGGCGCCCGTCTCGCGCAGCGCCTCGCCGACGCTCCCCGCATGGGCCGTGGCTTCGCCGCCCGAAGGCAGCATCCGCAGGTGGTAGATTCCCAGCAGGAAGAGCAGCGCGCCGCAGAGCGCCATGACGATCATCCACGCCTCGACGATCCCGACCCGCTCCTTGAGCGCTCCGGCCAGATAGACCAGCCCGCCCATGGCGAACACCTTGGCGATGTTGTAGAACGCCCCCTGCCAGCCGATGAACCGCGCCTGCTGGTCCTTCGAGAGTTCGGTGATATACACCCCGTCGGTGGCGATGTCGTGCGTGGCGCCGCTGAAGGCGATGACGCCCATCAGCGCCACGGCGTAGGGAAAGAAGTCGGGCAGGGGCAGCGTCAGCGCCGTCAGCGCCAGCCCCAGCCCGGAGATGAGCTGGGTCGACACGACCCAGAATTTCTTGGTGCGGAACATCTCCATCAGGGGGCTCCAGATCGGTTTGAGCGACCACGGCAGGATGATGAGCGAGGTCCACAGCGCGATGCGCGCATCGTCGATGCCCAGACCGCGGAACATCAGCGTGGAGACCATGTTCACGAGGATGAACGGCAGTCCCATGGCGAAGTAGACGGTCGGAACCCAGGATAGCGGCGAGCGGCGCCGGACGGTTTCGGGTTTCATGCGTTTTTGCGTTTAGTAGTTAGGCACGGACATTACGGACGGAGGCGGGAGCGGTTGAAAACGACCCTGCGGCGGCCCTCCCCCTCCGGTTTCGGCTTATTTTATACAAAGATACGAAAAAGGCGGAAGGGTGCAAAACCGGATTCCCGGCGGTTCGGCAAAACCCTCCGACCGATAAAAGTGCCGTTACGACACCAAAGATAATTATTTGCGGCTAATTATTCGACATTCCGGTCGGGCATTTCCCACCCCGTGATCGTGGCGATGTAGGGAATGACGGCCATGGCCATCTTGCGGTGTCCCCGGTGGTTGGGGTGGTAGTTGGCGCCCATGTCGCGATCCCAGTCGGTGATGCCGGGAAGCATGGCCGTGAGGTGGAGATGCGCGTCCTGCCGCTCGCGGAGGAAATTCTCCAGATAGCGCAGGATCACTGTGTTGTCGCTCGGGGCTACGCACAGCACGGGAACCTCGCCGTAGGCCGCGCGCAGCTGATCCAGCGCCTGCGCGTAGGAGGCGTTGAAGGCCTGCTCCGAAGGGGTCACACCGGTGCTGAAGTCGTTCGAGCCGAGCTTGATGACGACGATGTCGGGCGTGCAGCCGCGGAAATCCCAGCGCGACGCCGGGTCCATGTCGAAGGTGCGCAGCATGCGTTCGCGCATGGTGCAGTCGGAGACCTCCTTTTCGTCGCCCCAGTTGCGGACGATGCCCTGTCCCGAGTGGGCGATGAGGGTGTATTCGGCGTCGAAATAGCGGGCGATGACGCATCCCCACGCCAGATCGCAGTTCTCGGTCTCGGGCGTAAAGGTCTCCTCGACCGATTTGCCCTCGGTGCCGTAGCCGCAGGTGTGCGAGTCGCCGATGAATTCGATGTGGCGTGTGCGGGGTGCGGGGAGCGGGAGCAGCGCCCCGTCGGTTTCGACGCCGCGGAGCGTCGTGCGGCCCTGCTCGCCCTCGGTGCGTTTCTGCACCAGTATGGTATGCGGGCCGCGTTCGAGCCCCTCGGCCAGCACGACGGTCGTATCGGCCCCGGAAGTGGCGGCGACGCCGGTGTGACGGCCGTCGACGAAAACGTTGTAGTAGTTGCGGCCCGTGTCCGCGGCCCGCATGGCGCAGCGCGTGCCCTCGAATCGGAACGTGAATTGGCTGCCGCTCCAGTCGAACGACAACGCTCCGCCGGGGCCCTTTGCGGCGCGGCCCGTGAAGCGGATTTCGGGCGAGTCGGCGGGGGTGAACACCGGGCCCCTGCCGCGGCCCGAAGCGGCCCCGCAGGCGAAGAGCAGCAGGGCGAAAATCAGTTTTTTCATCGGTTTATTCTTTTTTCAGCGCGGTACGTGTTTCCGAAGCGGTCGCGGGCCATGACCTCGACGCGCCGCGTTCCGGCGGGCAGCGGCGCCGCGTAGTAGTGGTCCGAGGGGGTGACCGTGATCCATTTGTGGTCGAGCTTCGACGCATCGGCGTAGAGCCTCCGTGCCTGGGGATCGACCGCCGTGGTGCGTTCCATCCGCACGGGGCGGCCGCCGTCGGCGTGCATTTCGACCGTCCAGGCGGGGTCGCAGTTCCAGACGTTGGCCACGACGCGTCCGGCGAAGGCTTCGTCGTCCTTGGAATCGTAGATTTTCAGCTGGAAGGAGCGCGGATGCCCGACGGATTTGTAGTACCACGTCACCTCGCCGCCGTCGACCTCGAAGACGGCGTAGCCGGCCGGCGTGCCGTCGGTGCAGATCGCGCCCTGCCACCACGCGCCGCTCAGGGCCGCGACGTTGTGTTCGTAGAGCCCCTCGCGGACGGGGCAGTTCGTCGTCGTGTGCATGTGTCCCGAGACGATGTGCGCGTCATAGGGCTCCAGCAGCCGGTGCAGGGCCCGGTGGTTGCAGAGCGACCGCTCGGCCTGCGGATAGTCGAAGGGTTTTTCGTCCTTTCCGGCGAACGCGGTCGGGATATGGAGCGCCACGACCACCGTCGTTCCCGCGGGAACGAACGACAGGTCCCGTTCGAGCCACGCCAGCTGCCGCTCCTCGAGATAGCCGATGTAGTACCAGTCGCGGCCGATGTAGTAGTTGTCGTTCAGCACCGCGTAGTGTACCTCACCCACGTTGTAGGAGTAGTACGCGGGGCCGTACATTGCTTCGAACGCCGCGGCCGACGTTTCGTGCGAGCGGCCCCAGAGCTTCATGTCGTGGTTGCCCATCGCGTTGCGGAACTCGATTCCCGTCGCCGACATAACCTCGTTGTAGGAGGTGTAGAACGTGTGGTCGCTCGAGGTGATGTCGCCCGCGCAGATGCCGTGCATCGGGCGTCCGGAGCGCTCGGCGGCGGCAGCGGTTTGGCGGATGTCCTCCGCCGCACGCTCCAGCAGGCGGAACTCCTTGCGGGCGAAGAGCTGCGGATCGGCGACGACGACGAAGCCGTGGCGGGTTTCGCCGGATGGTTTGCGCCGGAGACGGAAGTCGTGGGAACTGCCGTCGGACTTCGCCGGAAGGTAATGGCGCACGACCCCCTCCTCCGAGGGCGACGCATAGCCCGCGGGGGTCGAGACGAAGACGAAGCGCGCCCGGTCGTTCGCCGGAAGCACGAAGCGGCCCGCCGAGTCGGTGGCGGCGCAGTTGTCGCCGTCGCTCACCACAACCCCCGCCAGACCTCGGCCCGCGCAGGTCACCGTGCCGATACGCGCCCTGGCCGGCGTGACGTAAGGGCGCAGTGCCTCGACCCAGACGGCGTAGCCCGCCGGTGTGAGGTGGATGCCGTCCACGGTATACTCCGCGGGGAGTTTTCCGTCGCGGAGCATGCGGCTGCGGATGTCGATGAATTTCAGTCCGCGCCGGGCGGCCATCCGCCGCAGCAGGCGGTCGAAAGCCTCGATGCGGGCGTTCTTACCCGTGAAATATGGTTCGTTGCGCGCCTCGTCGAGGGGCAGCGGACTTTGGATAAAGACCTGCGTCGCAGGCGATTCGGCGGCGATGCGGTCCAGCAGACGTTCGTACTGCCGGAGCAGCGCCTCGGGCGCGATGGTCGAGAATATCAGGTCGTTGACGCCCGCCATGAGGAATATCGCCCGCGGCCGTCCCGCCACGATGCTGTCCAGCCGCGCGGCCATGCCGGCAACGCAGTCCCCGCCTATGCCGCGGTTAATCACGTGCGCTTCGGGGAAGTATTCGGCCCAGGCGCCCCGCTCGGTGAGGCTGTTGCCGAGCATCACCGTGTGGTGCGGCCGCACGGGGAGGGACTCCTGCTGACTGCGTTTCGAGAAGTAGTAGTCGCCGCGGTAGTCGAGCGAGTCGGGCTGTGCAGCGAGCGTGACCGCCGCGGCGGTCGACAGAAGGGTCAGAATCAGTCGTTTCATAAGCAGTTAGCGGTATTCTCCGTGAAGATCGACCGGGCGGGCGAAGGGATCGAGACACTCCTCGAGAAGCAACGCCAGTTTCCGGCGCGTGAGGGGCCTATCCGCATCCGCGGGGCGGATCCGCGGGGCTTTGCCGCCCGCCTCGGCGATGAGCTTCGCGGCGCGTGCGGCGGTGAGGGCGGTCGTGTCGGTCCGGACGGGGATTCGAGGGGCGAAGTCGTGCAGTCCGCGGGTGAATTCCCCGACCGGGATCGTCCGCTCGGGGTAGAACCACGAACGGTTCGCCCAGTGGAACGGCTCGCCCGTCATGCGCAGGATGCCCGTCGCGGCGATGCGCTGCAGGGTCGCGAAGTCGGGATCGTCGGGCTTTACGTCGTAGAGCGGCGCGATGTAGGCTTTCTGGGCCAGCAGGGCCTCCTGCACCTCGCGCACGGGAACCTCCCGCGGCGGGCAGCGGCGTTCGGCGGCCAGCGCCGCGAGGGTTCCCGCGGCCTGTCCGGTAAGCATCACGACCGGTTGCAGGCGCGTCGAGCCGTTGACGAGGTTCGAGACGGAAATGGCTTTGTCCGAGACGATGAAGTTCTCGGTCCGGTCGGGAATCAGCGCCCCCAGCGGCACGCTGAACGACGGCACGGGCGGGAAGAGGATCTTCGGCAGATCGGTCCGGCAGTTGCGGTGGTGGTCGACGGGGTAGTCGCCGACGGAGATGCCCGTGCGGTAGAGCGGCCTCGCGTAACGATCGGTCACGTCGTCGAGCGTCATGCGCACCACGCCGTCCATGCGCCGCCCCTCGCGGTGGTAGGGCAGGTAGGCCAGCCCGTCCGGCGTGTCGAATTCGTCGTCAGCGATGCCGAGGCGGCGGTATCCCAGCTCGTGCTGGATGTGGTAGACGAAGCGCAGGGTCTTCTGCCGCGCCGCTTCGAGGGCCGCTGTGCGCTCGGCATGGGGAAGTTCCACCACGTCGAGGTTGATGTCGTTGCCCTCCTTGGGCCAGTTGATCATGTATTTGCCTCCCGGCATACGGCCGTATTCGAGCATCCGGTCGGCGCTGCGCACCCCTTCCGACGAGAGGTCGTAACACCCGGCGAACTCCGCGGGGTCGTAGCCCGCAGGCCGCTCGATGGTTCGGTCCGCGCCGGGCCCGTAGTCCTTGAGGATGGCCACCACCGTGAGGTCCTGCACCGCGTCGTTGGCCTCGGCCGGAGCCAGCTCTTCGCCCGTGTCGGCGCGGGCGTCCATGCCAAGACGGTATGAGGTGCCGCTCAACGGCAGCGCGTCGCCCAGATCGGTGGCGTCGACGGTGATGCGGGCCCGCACCAGCATGCGGCCCCCGCGCGCGTCGGTGAACTCGGCGCCCGTGACCCGCTTTCCGCGGCGCAGGATGCCCGTCAGGCGGTAGCCGTGCACCACCTCGAGCGTCGGCTCGGCCGCGGCCATCGTGTGAAAGATGCTGTCGGCCACGTGCGGTTCGAACAGGGTGGTGCTCACCCAGCCCGTCCACAGCGCGCCGATACCGCCGTAACGCTTCCGCAGGTGGTCGCGGAACTCGTTCCACAGACCCGACGGCAGGTCGAAATTGCCGTCCGTGGCGCATACGCCCTGGGCCGTGAGCATGCCTCCCAGCATGGGAGTCTCCTCGACGACGAGCGTCTGCACGCCCTGCCGCGCCGCGGCGATGGCGGCCGTCGTGCCGGAGGTCGTGCCGCCGATGACGAGCACGTCGGCCCGGCGGCGGATGGTGTTTTCACAGGTGCAGCCCGCGGCGAACGTCAGACACAGCAGGGCCGGAATCAGGATTTTTTTCATCGGATCGGTGTTTTTTCAGGTGCGGCGAACCTAACGGCGCATCCGCCGCCCGAAGCCATGCTCACGGTCAGCGTATCGGCGGCCGTTACGGGACGCTCTTCGTAGTCAACGGCATAGGGATTGGTTTTCCAGTCGGCGCCCTCGCCGTCGGCGTAAATCTGCGCCGTGTAGGTCACCCCGGGCACGAGGAACGTGAGGGGCACGCCGACCGTGCGGGGCTCCTCGTCGGTGACGGCGCCGAGGTACCAGTCCTCCGAGCTGCGGTCCTGCCGCACGAATACGGCATAGTCGCCGATCGCGGCCTGGGGCACGAGCGTCCGCTCCCAGTCGGTGGGCACGTCGCGGATGAAGTCGAAGGCCTTGTGTCCGCGGTAGTTTTCGGGCAGGTCCGAGGCCATCTGGAGCGGGCTGTAAATCACCACGTAGTGCGCCAGCTCGCGCGCGATGGTCGACTGCACCCGCGCGAAGGGCGAGACGGGGTTGTCGAAACGGAACGTCCCGAACGTGTAGTCCATCGGCCCGGCCAGTCCGCGCAGGAACGGCACCACGGTGGTGTGCTCGGGCGGATTTCCGCCGTCGGGCGACCAGGCGTTGTACTCCTGACCGCGGACGCCCTCCTGCGTCATCAGGTTGGGCCACGTGCGTTCTATCCCCGTGGGCATGACCGGCTCGTGGTTGTCGATCATCATGCCGCAGCGGGCTGCCGTCTCGATCACGCGGCGGTAGTGCCGCACGCCGTACTGGCTGTCGTGCAGCTCCTTTCCGTCCATCAGCACATTGACGTAGCCCGTTTTGACGTAATCGACGCCGTACTTTTTATAGAACGCGAAAGCCTCCTCCAGCTGGGCCTCGTAATTCTTTGTATCGGCCCCCGTTTCGTGGTGGCCGATCAGTTCCACGCCCTTTTGGGCGGCGTAGCCGGCAACGGCTTCGATGTCGAAGTCCGGATAGGGCTCCGTGAAGCGGATCCGGTCCGTGTTTTTGGTCCACTCGCCGTCCCAGCCGACGTTCCACCCCTCGACCAGCACGCCCTCGATGCCGTGTTCCGCGGCGAAGTCGATGTAACGTTTCGCGTTTTCGGTCGTGGCGCCGTGGCGGGGTCCTTGCGCCCAGGTCTCCTGAAAGAGATGCATCGACCACCAGATGCCGACATATTTGGCGGGGCGGATCCACGAGGTGTCCTCGATGCGGCACGGCTCGTTGAGGTTGAGCATGAGCCGCGAAGTTACCAGACCGCCCGGCGTGTCGGCGACGATCATCGTGCGCCACGGCGTGCGGAAAGGCGTCCGTGCGTAGACCTTCACCCCCGTGGACCACGGGGTGAGGTGGCAGCGCAGGGTGGTTCCGTCGGGGTAGAGGCTCATTTTGGCGTAGTCCGTCAGATTGGCCTCGTGCAGGGCGAGATACCCTCCGCCGGCGCATTCCAGCGTGAGCGGCGTGTTGACCGTGTCCATCCGCGAGATGGGGGTGTGGCGGGCGAGGCTCTCGTAGTAGGGTTCGCGCGCGGGCATCCACCAGGCGTTGTGGTCGGACGGAAAGCGGTATTCGGTCAGCTCGTCCGTGATCGCGAACTCACCCAGATGGGGCTGTTCGGGAAATTCGAAGCGGAAGCCATAGCCGTCGTCGAACAGGCGGAACACCACGTCGAAGCGGCGGCGGGGTGCGTCGCTTTCGCGCACGCTGACCCTCAGTTCGTTGTAATGGCTGCGCACGGTGCGCTGTTCGCCCCAGACGGTCTCCCACGTCTCGTCACGGCTGTCGCGCGACGTGCCCGTGATTTCGAGCCCTTCGCGCAGCGCCGGGGCATCGAGCAGTTCGAATCCCAGCGTCGAGAAATCCAAAAGGGGCGCGCCGCGGCGCGTCACGGAGTAGCCGATGCGGCCGCCGCGTTCGGCCACCTCGAGACAAAGCGTGCCGTCGGGCGAGCAGACGCGGCCTGAGCTGCCGCAGGCGGTGCAGAGGAGTGCGGCGAGCGCCGCGAAGAGGATCGAAAGAGGTTTTTTCATCGTGCTGTCATGGTTTTTTCGGTGTCGAATAGCCCGTGCCGCTCTCCCAGACCGAGAGCCGGCCGAATCGGTCGCGGACTTCGACGCGGATATGCGCATCGGGCGACGCGGGCAGGGCGTGGAAGAGGTGTTCGGTGCGGTCCGCGCCGATGTTTTTGTGCTTGAAATGCTCGCTGTAACGCGCCACGTAGTCGTAGATCGACGCGTCGTACCCCGTGTAACGGGTCATCGGTCCGCGCGGCTCGCCGTTCTCGTACCAGACGACCTGCCAGGCGGGGTCCCAGTTCCAGACGTTGACCGTCACGGCGTCGGGGCGGCGGCGGTCCTCGCCGACGCCGTAGGCCGTGAACTGCCGGCTGCGGGGGTGGTCCGCGGCCTTGTAGTACCACGTGAGGCCGTCGCCGTCGAACTCGTAGACCCTGTACCCGGCCGGAATGCCGTCCATGCTCCACGGGGTCTGCCAGAAAAGGGTGCTCAGCGGAGCGTGGACGTGCTCGAAGAGGTGCGGCTCGGGGGTGTAGTTTTCGTTGTAATGTTCGTGCGCGGAGAGGATATGGGCGTTGTAGGGTTCGAGCATCCGGTAGAGCGCCCGGCGGTTGTTGAGCACCTTGTGCGACTCCTCGCGGCTCCATTCACCGCTCCGCGCCGCGCGCGACCAGGTCGGGATGTGCAGGCAGACGACCACCGTGCGGCCCGCCGGGACGGTGGCGAGGTCCTGCTCCAGCCAGCGGAGCTGCCGCTCGTCGAGATACCCCACATAGAGGTAGCTGCGGCCGATGTAGAAGCAGTCGTCGAGCACCACGTAGTGCACGCGGCCGCGGTCGAAAGCGTAGTAGGTCGGGCCGAAGTGCTCCTTGAACGAGCGTTTCGCCCGGTCGCTCGTCCGCACGCCGAGGTCCATGTCGTGGTTGCCCGCGACGTAGAAGAACGCGACCCCGCTCGCGGCGAGGGCCTCGCTAACCGGTTCGAAAAGCGGGGGCCTGCGGTCGATGTCGCCGATGATGTCGCCGCAGACCACCCCCAGCGTCGGCACTCCGTCGGCGGCCGTCAGCCGCATGTCGTCCGCGGCCCGGCGCACGCTGTCCAGCTCGCACTCGAAGTAGACCTGCGGATCGGCGACCGCCAGCAGGCGGTGGCGCGTCATGTCCTGCGCCGCGGGCTCCAGCGCGAAATCGTAGCGCCGTCTGCCGGGAGCGATGCGCCGGTAGATGCAGGGCGTGCCGTCGCGCAGGGGGATTTCGTACCCGTCGGGCAGCGTCAGGTAGACGAACTCCGCCTCCGTGTCCGACGGCAGGCGGTAGCGCCCTTTGGCGTCGGTGCGCACGATCGTGCGGCCGTCCGTGACGCAAACTCCCGTCACGCCCCTGCCGGAAGCCGTCACGCGGCCGCACAGATCGATCGTGCGCGTGGCCGCCCGCCCCGTGACGGAAAGAGACGAGGCGGCGAGCAGCGCCGCAAAGAGGATGAACGCGCTGGTTTTCATTTCACGGGTTCGAGAACGGCGGCCCAACCGCCTCCGGGGGCCATCCGCAGGGCGATCGCGTCGTCGCGCGTGACTTCACGGGTTTCGGTGCGGTAATCCCGCGCGATGCGGTCGGCATTCACCCCGTCGGCGAAGACCTTCATGCGGTAGCGGCCACCGTCGAGGAACTTTAGCGGGGCCTCCAGCGTGCGGGCCGTCCAGTCGGTGATGGCTCCGATGTACCACTTCTCACCGCTGCGGCGCGCCACGGCGGCGTACTCGCCCACCGAGGCGGCGAGCCCCACCGTTTCGTCCCACACGGTCGGCACGGCGGCGATGAAGGCCGTGAACTCCGCTTCGCGCAGGTAGTGCGACGGCGAGTCGCAGAGCATCTGAAGCGGACTTTCGAAGACGACGTACAGCGCCGCCTGATGGGCGCGCGTGCCCTGGCTCATCGGGTTGTCCCAGCTGATGGCGAAATCGGCCCGGGTGGCGTTGCGCGTGGCGCCGGGCGTGTAGTCCATCGGTCCGGCGACCATGCGCGTGAAGGGCAGCGTGCAGTCGTGGACGGGCGAAATGTCGGTCGAGCATTTGTCGTGCTCCATGCCGTAAACTCCTTCGAACGAGAGGACGTTGGGGTATTTGCGCTGGAGCCCCGCGGGTTTGAACGACCCGTGGAAATCCACGATCAGACCGCGGTCGAACGCCGCGCGGGCGATCTCATCGTAAAATCGGACCATCTCCTGATCGGACCGCTGCATGAAGTCGATCTTGATGCCCTTCACGCCCCAGTCGCGGTAGGTGTCCAGGATGCCTTCCAGGTCCTTCTTCATGGGGTTCCAGAGCGTCCAGAGCACCACGCCGACGCCCTTTTCGCGGCCGTGGCGGATCAGCTCCCCGAGGTCGATCTCCCGGCGCGGCTCCTTGATATTGAGCGTGCTCACGGACCACCCTTCGTCCAGCAGGATGTAGTCGATGCCGTATTTGGCCGCGAAATCGATGTAATACTTGTAGGTCGCGGTGTTGACCCCCGAGCGGAAATCGACCCCGTAGATATTGAGCGAATGCCACCACTCCCACGAAATCTTGCCCGGCCGCACCCACGAGGCGTCGCCTTCGACGGGTTTCGACGCGAGCTGGTAGGCGAGGTTGTTCTCCAGCAGCGCGCGGTCGTCGGGGTCGATGGTCACCACGCGCCACGGAAACGTGCGCGTGCCTCGGGTCCGGGCGATGTAGGGCGCTTTTTTCACCAGCTCCTCGTTGCGGTCCGAACCCTCCCTGAGCCGGGCTTCGAGCACCACGGGCGGGAACTGCGCGCGGAGGCTGTGTCCCTCGCCGCCGAACAGGAACAGGCAGGGATAGTCCTCCAGATCGGTTTCCGTCACGACCATGCGCGTGCCGCGCGGCGAGGAGAACCACACGGGCAGGTAGGCGTACCGCTTCGCGTCGAGCTCCGAGAGGTGCTTGCGGTCGAAGAACGCTTCGCAGTGGGAGATGAAATCGGGGTTCTCCTCGCGGGGCCAGAGGGTCTCGAAATCGGCGGCGAAATTCAGCTCGGCGGTCTCCGACTCGATGTCGACGGTCCCCTTTCGCGCCGTTTCAAAACGGTAGACCGCGCCGTTGTCGTAGACCCGGAAGCGGACGGCCCAGCCGCCGCGGAACGTAAGCAGAAGCTCTTCGCAGCGATCGTGCAGCGTGCGGAACTTGGTCGGAACGGGCGCCGTGCTGCGCTCGTCGATGCGCCGCCGTTCGGCCCGCCGCACGACGGGCGCCGCGCCGAACGGCTCGACCCCGGCGATCTTCATGCCGATGCGGCTTGCGTCGAGCAGCCGTTCGCCCTCGCGCGTGACGCTCCAGCGCAGTTCGGGCGCGGTCGATACCGTCACCGTGATTTTTCCGTCGGGAGATATCGCCGTGTACTCTTCGGCCCGGAGCCCCGAAGCCCCGGCCAGCACGGCTGCGGCGATAAGAAGGAGTTTTTTCATGGTGCAACTGTTTTACTTATTCGGTTGCCGCCTCCGCTTCGTAACGGTCGATGCCCCGCTTGATGGCGGCCCACATATCGTTGTTGATGACATGAACGATGTCGAAGACCATCAGCCCGGCCGTGCGTTTGAGGCAGTAATAGCAGGCTTCCTCGATGTCGAATGTCTTCTGCGAGCAATCCACCGTCGCGTAATAGGTACAGGCGTTGAGCAGGAAGCGCTCGGCACGGTTGATACCGTATTCGATCGACTCGCCGTCGTCGGGTCCGTACACGCGGGGCAGGTAGGTCCCCAGCAGGAACGTGTCGAGCTGATCGGCGAAACCGGTCTGGTGGTAATTGATCGAACACCAAGAGTTGAACGACCACGCATCCTGATCCGTTAGCGGACGGAACGCCTTGCTGGCCCAGTTCTGTCCGTTGGCATAGAGTGCGCCCCACCACGAAGCGGCCCAATATTCCAATTTTACGTCCGGTTTGATTGCCTTGATCTCCTTGCGAACGCGGGCTACGAAGTCGTGGATTATCATCGAGCGGAACTCCCACCACTCTTTGTAGTATTTGCCGGGGACTCTTTCGCCGGAAGCGTTGTAGGTGAAGACATCGCCCGGCCACGTCTCGACGAGTCCGCCAATGTACTTTTCGAACGCCTCTTTGGATGCTTCCGAGAAATCGCTCTGATAGTCCGGAAAACGGCAGTAGTCGAGCGCGTAAGCATCGAAATCGTAGTTGGTGACTATTTCACGAATGAAACGCAGGGCGAACTCCTGAACTTCGGGCAGGACGGGATTGAGGAACGCTGCGACCTTCGTGGGGTCATCCTTGATGTCGACCATGCCCTCGGGCTTGTATTGCATGCAGGTTTTCCCCTTCCATGTCGTGCCCCGGTAGGCGGGTCCCTGTCTGGTGCTGGGCATGCCCATGGGGAATACGGTGGTCGAGACGGTCACTTTCAGGTTCCGTTTATGTGCCTCGTCGAGGAAAAACTGGAGGTAGTCCCAACCTCTGTCGGCAACGTTAACTGAACCGATAGTCGTCGCTTGGGTCATGAACTCGCTTTTGTAGAGTACGTCCCCCTCGACGGGCTTCACATCCACGACGATCTTGTTGAATCCCGCTTCCTGTGTTTTGTCGAGCATGGCGATGATACCGGCCTGTGTCGAGAATCGCTGGAAGTTGGCCTCGGCATCGAACCAGAGCATTTTTTCCTTTCCCTCTGAGGGTTTCGGTTTCGGATCGGGGTTCGGCCCGGGTTGCGGCTTGTCGAGTTCCGGAGGGGTTTTATGCGATTCCGTGCAGGCGGACGGAATCGCCGCCATCAGCAGGACACAAAGTATCAGGATGGATTTTTTCATCTTGTCATTTTTGAGTTTTCTGTTCTTTTTCAGCCCGGTCGATACCACGTTTGATGTCATCCCATAGATCGTTTTCGATGACCTGAATGATGTCGAAGACCATCACTCCGTCCGTGCGCGAAAGACACAGGTATACGGCGTCTTCGAACTGATCGACATGGTTCTGGGCGTAGAGCGAACCGTAGACCGCACAGTCGCCGTCGACATCCTTCAGCGAGCGGGCGAGACCGTATTCGATCGATTCGGGGTCATCCATGCCCCATACCTTTTCGAGGTAGGTTCCCGTGATGAAGACATCGAGCAGATCGGCGAATCCGGTGCGGTTGTAGGTCGGCGTGGCCCAATCGTCGAGATAGGCTTCGTGGAAGCGCGAACGCGGGCTGGCACAGTTCTGGCCCTGTGTGTAGATGGCGTGCAGCCACGAGGCGGCCCAATACTCCAGTTTCACGCCGGGCTGGGTCCGTTCGATAAGCGTGCGCACTTCGGCGATGAAGTCGCGGATGACGCCCGAGCGGAACTCCCACCACTGTTTATAGTAGGGGCCAGCCACGCGGGCTCCGTTGGCGTCGTAGGTGAATATATCCTCCGGGAAACGGTCGATGCCGTGTCCGAGGTAGGTTTCGAACGCTTCGCGCGAAGCGGGCGAGAAATCGCTCTCAGCATCGGGGAAGCGGCAATAGTCGAGGGCATAGCCGTCGAACTTGTATTTTGTGAGCAGTTCGTGTGCGAAACGCAGCACGTACTCCTGATTTTCGGGCAGTACGGGATTGAGGAACGCCGCGACTTTCGTCGGGTCGTCCTTGATGTCTTTCCTCCCTTCGGGCGTGTATTCGACACAGGTTCGGCCCGCCAGTTCCGGGTCGGAGTAGGCCGCTCCCTGGCGGAACGTGGTGAATCCCGCAGGGAAAATCATCGTCGAGACGGTCACTTTTAGTTCCCTTTTACGCGCTTCGTCGAGGAAGTATTGCAGGTAGTCCCAATCGCGGCGGACGGTGTCCGGACCAACGACGGTGAGCGGTTCCAGCATATCGCTTTCGTAGAGCACGGTGCCCGAAATGGGGCGCACGTCCACGACGATGTGGTTGAATCCGCACTCGACGGTGCGGTCCAAATAGTAGCGGATCGAATCCTGCGAAGCGAAGCGCTTGAAATTGGCCTCTGCGTCGAACCAGAGCATTTTGGGTTTTCCACCGTCGGCGGCGCGAAGCGTCCGGGCGGAGTTTCCGCCACAGGATATCGATGTCGCTGCAACGAAGAGGATGACTGTAAAAAAGGTGCTTATTTTCATGGGTCGTGTTAAAAGAACCACATTCCTCCGGCCCGAGAACGGGCCCGGACCGGGAAGAATGCGGATTGATACGGTTTCGTCAAGACCTGTCGTGACAGGTGTAAGGTTTGTTAATCGTAAGTGATCTCCAGTTTCCAGCTCTTGACTGCGTGCCCGGGAACCAGTACGTATACGTAACCGCAGTTTTCCTTTTCGTTATACACGAATGTTCCGACGGGGCAGTAGGGGTTGGCGTCCGAGATCGCGTAATTGAGCGTCGCCTCGGCGGGGTTGAGCAGGAATTCGCCGTTCGAGTCCACGATCGAGACGTAGGTGCAGGGCCAGCCGGTGGTGAAGACGGCGGCATAAGCCTTTTCGTTGAACATGAAAGCGCGGATCGAACCTTTGGTGTAGTTACCCCAGTTGTTCGGACCGTTGGGCGCTGCTCCCGGAATCTGCTTCAGATTGAGCGAGGATGTGCCGTCCCAGCCTTCCCAGGTCAATACGTTGTGACCGCCGGCCACGGCATCCCACATGAACCAGGTGCCCGAAACCTCTCCCGAGCAGGCCGAAACCATCTGGCTCCACGAGCCGTCGTTCGAGGGCTGTCCGGTAAGCAGGTTGTAGTAGTCGCCACGCACGCCGTCGGCGAAACCCCAGCAGAAACTCGGGCCAGTGGCTACGCGTGCGCCCAATGCCGTAATGAGCGCTTTGCCTTCGACGAGGTTGCCGCCCACGGAGAGGAACGCTGCGATGGCGCTGTCCGACGGACCGAGGATCGTTTCGGCGGGCTGGTCGCATCCGTTCTTCCAGCAGGCGTACGTAACAGGAGCCGATCCACTCGTGCCGTCAGCGGTCAGTGAAGCGATCAGATGTCCTGCCTCGTCGTTAGCCAGCGAGGTGACCTGCAATCCGTCGTAACCGGTCATGTTCAGATTGCCTGCGGCAGCGAGCGTCTTGCCGTCGAATACCTTGGTGCCGATGACGATCTTGTCGCCGCTGACGCCGATTTGCAGGTATTTCGTGTGATCGGTGATGTCCATCTGAGTGGCCGTTTTCTCTGCCAGAGCACCGATCTTGGTATAGGAAACGACAACTTTTTCAACGGGCTTTGTTGTATAAATGCGGGTGGTCTTGCCGTCGGCTCCCGTCACCGTGAATGAAATCGGCTGCGTATAGTCGGCCGCCACGGAGGGATCGGGCGTGATGGTTGCGCCTTCGGAGAGTTTCACCGTGGCGGTGGCCGTCTTCATGGCTTCCAGCTGCGGCGTGGTATAGGCAAGGTCGATCGATTTGTCGTAGTCGTAGACATCGCCTGAAAGCGTTTCCCCTTCGGGGAGATTCAGAACGAAAGATTCGATACGGCATTTTTCGCCGCGGTCGATCTGCGGGCCGGGTTTGCTGATTTCCGGATCGTCGTCCGTACAGGCTGCAAACGACAGCGCGAGACCTGCCAGGGTGGCGTAAGCGAACAAATTGAACTTTTTCATATTGGTCGAGTTAATTTTAGATTTATTCATTCGTTGTAATTCGTTATCTGCGCGTGTAGAAAGCCCACAGCGTATAGGTTCGCGATCCATTGTCGCCTGCCCGAACCTTGATCTCCATCGGATCGGAGAGGTCTTTCAATCCCGACAGTGACGGATAGATATAGGTGTCATAAGCCACGTTTGCGCGTACCATCAGCTTTTTCACGTCGTATTTTTCACGAAGTTGTTTGGGAATGGGGAAGAAAATCTCGCCCGTCGTTTCGTCGATGATTCCTGCGATACCGGCTCCGCCTTCGGCGGGCTGGATTTCGATGGAATTAATCGTACTGTCCGTGTGGATGAATTCGTCTTCCGCTTCGGCGCATGATGTCGCAAGCGATGCGAATGCCGCTACGGCCAGTACTGCAAGATATTTACGGAGTTTCATAGTCGTTCTGTTTTTGCGGTTAATCATTAGATCCATCCGTCGTTGTTCGTACAGAGCGAATTGTTCGAACGCTCCGAAAGCGGAATGGCGAATCGGTAATAACGGTCGTAGAAGATGCGCTTGTGTCCGCCGTCGGCATCGACCTGCTCGTAGGTAAATGAACCGTCGGACTGTTTGGAGATCTTAACGCCGTGCACGTTCTGCCCGTCAATGACTTTTTCGGCCAGCCGCCAGCGGCGCAGGTCCCAGTAGCGGAAACCTTCGCCGGCCAACTCCACCTTGCGTTCGTGACGCACGTATTCCAGGAAGGTCTCCTTGTCGGCGGTGGCACGCGCGGGCAGTCCGACGCGGGCGCGGACATCGTTGAGCGCCTGCAGCGCTTCGGCGCTGTTCTTGTTCCAGTTCTCCATGGCAAGTGCCTCAGCCTTGTTCAGGAGGACCTCGGCATAGCGCAGTACGATCCAGTCCTGTCCCGAGCCGCTCGTGACCCACGTCTTGTCTCCGTCTATGAGGTATTTGCGCAGGTAATAACCCGTTACGGTCGTTCCGGCGGCTCCGGCGTTTTCATAGGCCTTGTATCCGTCCTTGCCGCCAACGAAGCTTTCGATCTTCCGCCCCATCCAATCGGCTCCGTTATAGAGAATCGTGGCGTAGAAGCGCGGTTCACGGTTCGCATAGGGATCCTTACCGTGTTTCTCCCAGGAGAAATTGCCGCCGTCGCCTGCCATTTCATAGCTGTCGACCAATTCGCTGGTGGGAACGAATCCCGAATAAACCTGCTTGCCTAACTCCTTTGTATCGCCCGAGGGCCGCACGTAGGCGTCGTAGGCATGGTCGATCACGCTGGATTTGAATTCTACGGCAAAGAGTACTTCGGGACTGTTGATGCCGAGTTCGAAGATTTTGGCATAGCCGTTCTCCGACAGGTCCAGATTACCCTCTGCCGTGGCGCAATCGCGTGCGGCCTGTGCGGCGATATCCCATTTTTCAGCGTAGAGCGCTACGCGGCTCAACAGACCGTATGCGGCTTTTTGAGTGGCGCGGCCCGAGTTGTCGCTGTCCCATTTCAAGGGCAGGTCGGGAGCCAGTTCCTTCAGTTCGTTAATGATGAAGCCCCAGCACTCTTCCTCCGTCGAACGGGCTTTGTCGTTCTGCTCAGGGCCGTCGACTTCGGTGCGAAGAATCACCCCGCCGTAAACCCGGCACAGCATGAAATAGGCGTAGGCACGGCAGAAACGCACTTCGGCGATACGAATCTTGAGCCAGTCCTCACCGAATTTGCTGCCGAATTCGGCCGCGTCGCGCAGGAATTCGTTTTCGCGGCGGATGCGGTCATAATGACTCGACCAGCACTCGAACGCACCGGCGGAGTTGCTGTTGAAAGCCGTTTCCTGGAGGAGCGTGGCGTTGAAGTTGTGGTTGTACTGATTCCAGGAGGTGCTTTTCAGGATGTCGGAATAGGCATCCGATAATCGGGGCGACGCATAGGCATCGCCGCCGCGCATCTCGGTGTTTGCCCCGAAGATGGAGTAGAGTCCGATGACGTATTTATCAGCCGTAGTGGTGGTGGACCAGACGGTCGCCGGCGAAAACCGGTCCGCCGGATTCAGGTCCAGCACGTCGGAACAGGAGGTGCCCAATACGACGGCCGCCAGACCGAGTATGAATATGATCTTTTTCATAGGTTCAGTTGCTTTAGCGGTTAGAAGGATAAATTGACTCCGATACTGTAGGTCCGCTGTTGCGGGTAGTAACCGTTGTTGACCGACGGCATTTCGGGGTCTACGTATTTGAATGCGCTGAAAGTCAGCAGATTGGTTCCTGCCACGTAGATATTTACCCGGCCGATACCGGTATTTTTCAGAATGTGTTCGGGGAGCGAGTAGCCGATCTGGAGGTTCTTCAGACGAAGATATGCCCCGTTTTTCACCCACCAGGACGAAGGCCATGCGTTGTTGCCGTTGGCTACGGTGCTCAGACGCGGATAGTCGGCATTGCGGTTGTCTTCACGCCAGGCGCTCTCCACGAGATAATAGGGTGCGTTGCCGTTGCCGTAGAAAGGACGGGTGTACATCGTGTTGTCGAAAACGCCCGAATAGTATGCCGCGCTGAGCTGATAATCGCAGATGGCTACACCCTGCCAGAGGGCTGTAAGATAGAGGTTTTTCCATGCCACCTCCATATTGAGCGAGAAGTTCATCTCGGGGGTATAGCCGCGGCCGATTTTGATGAAGTCCTGCGACTGCTCGATCTTGCCGTCGCCGTTGACGTCGGCATACATCAGGTCACCCAGACGCTTCTCTCCCGAAGGAGCCGTCGGCGAATTGGCGATCTGCTCTTCGGTCTGATAGAGTCCGATCGCCTTGTACCCGTAGAGCGTACCCATCGGTTTGCCCAGGATGGCACGGTACATCGGATGGTTGTCGGAAATTTGTTTGGCGAGAACCCGGTTGCGGGCCCACGAGAGACTACCCGTCAGCGAATACCGCCAACCGCTGGCAAAGTGATTGTTGTGTTTTAGCACCAGCTCGAAGCCGCGGTTATCTACCTTGCCGGAGTTTTTGTATGACGGTACGTTGCCTCCCAGGGAGGGTGCGTAGGAACCGCCGACCTGTTCGAGGATATTGTCGGTAACCTTGTAGAACCAATCGAATTCGATGCCCAGTTTTCCGCCCCAAGCGTTCAGGTCCAGGCCCACGTTGAAACTGCGCGAACGCGACCAGGTAAGGTCCTTGTAGACATAGTTGTTGGTGTAATAGGCCGTCTGACCCTTGCCGCCTATGATATAGCTGTAGGAGGGTGCGGTCGATCTGTAGGATTGCACATAGAGATAAGGGCTCGTATCGTCCATACCCAGTTCGCCGTAAGAGGCGCGCAGCTTGAAGAAGTCGATTTTCGGGAGTACCTGCTTGAAGAACTTCTCTTCGGACATGACCCAGCCGACGGCTGCGGACGGGAAGAATCCCCAGCGGTTTTCGGGGGCGAACTTGTAGGAACCGTCCACGCGGAATGTAAATTCGACCAGATATTTCTTGTCAAATGCGTAGTTGAAACGGCCGGCGTAGCTGGCGATACTCGTTTCGCTGAACGAACCAGTTACGGGGGTTGTGATGCCTTCCCACGTGGTGCCGATCGAAAGATCGACCGGATAGGGGGCGAAATACCCCGCCTTATAGCCGGTCATTGTGTCCGAGTAGGCTTTTTTCTGCTCGTAGAAGAACAGGCCGCCTACGCTGTGACGCCCGAATTCGCGGTTGTAGGTCAGCGTCGGGCGAACGGTGAATCCGTCTCCGAACGACGACGATTTGTTGAAGCTGCTGTTGACATTGACTCCCGATGCATTCACGACTGTGGAATTCATCGTCGTGGGCGAGAATGACATCAGCTGGTACGATTGCAGCATATTGCGGTTGCCCGTATTCGAATAGTCGTATGCAACGTGTACGGCGGCCTTGAGTCCTTCAAGCGCCTTGATGCTGCCGAAATCGTATTCCAATTTGGCGTTTCCCTCGAACTGCCAGCGCTTCGTATCCTGAAAACCGCTCTTGTTGACCGCGGCAATGGGCTGCTGCGTGTATACGCCGCTCATATAACCTTGCGGCAGGTCATTATAGGTCGGAGCGATGATCGGCAACGAGAAGAGCGCCTGCGAGATGGGGTTGAACTCACCCTGCGTGCCAAGAGAGTATCCGGGTGCGTGGGTGTCTTCGCGGAATGCGGCGATATTGACGTTCAGATTGAAATTCTTGGCGATCTTCGTGTCGATGTTGGCGCGCACGTTGAAACGCTGGTAAGAGGTATTGGGCAGGATACCGTCCTGATTCATCATACCGATGCTCGTATAGTATTTTACGCGGTCGGTACCTCCCGTAGCGGAGATGTTGTGCTGGTGTGTGAAACCGTAGTTCTTGAAGAGCAGATCCATCCAGTCCGTTTCACCGTATATCCCTTTTTCCTTCATACCGGCGATCACCTCATCCGTCCACAGCGGATTCAATCCGTCCATCTCGCGAGCCTTGTTGTGCCAGCCGATGTAGTCCTGGGCGTTAAGCATCTCGGGCATGGCGACATTGGTGGTGAAAGTCGCCGAGCCGTCGTATGAAATGGTAGCAGCGCCCTTCGAGCCGGTTTTGGTGGTGATCAGAATAACGCCGTTGGCTCCGCGTACGCCGTAGATGGCCGAGGTGGCGGCATCCTTGAGGATGGAGATCGATTCGATGTCGTTGGGGTTGACCGTATTAATCATACGCTCCACCCCGTCGACGATGCAAAGCGGGCTGGAATTGTTGAACGAGGAGACTCCACGGACGAAGATCGTGGTGCCGTCGCTGCCGGGCTGTCCCGAACGCTGAATACTCGTCACTCCCGGCAATTTGCCGGTCATCATGTTCGATACGTTGGTCATCGGGGCCTTCAGCAACTCCTTGCTGGAGACCTGGGACACGGAGCCTACGAGAAACTGTCGTTTCTGTGTGCCGTATCCCACTACGACCACTTCATCCACCAGCGTGGCGTCCTCTTCCAGTTGGACGTTCAGGGTTTTGCGGCCGCGGACGGCCACTTCTGCAGTTTTGTAACCGAGGAAACTGAAGACCAGCACATCGTCGGAGGACAAGACCTCGATAGCATACTGTCCCTGTGCATCGGTGGTAGTTCCCCGGGTGTTGTCACCTTTTACGATGACCGTAGCACCCGAAATTTCCCCCCCCCCCTTGCGTCGGTCACTCTTCCGGAGACTGAAAGTCCTTGCGCCTCAGCCACATTGGTGCCTGTGATCGCCATGGAGACCACGGCTAATACGCTGCTCAATAGGCAGCGAATGCCTGAAGGTTTCATTTTGTAAACGTTTCTCATAAAATTAGGGTTGCAATAGGTTTAGATTTTTGTGACGGGAGACGTGCTCCGCTCGAAATGGTTGATTAAGGCATTTTTCGCATAGTTTTATGTTTGGGTTATTGGCACTCGTCGAGTATTTTCCAGCACTGGTACAGACCGCGAGGTACATGGAAACAGCCTTTCCATTTGCCGCCCTTGAGCGGGAGCAGCACCTCGCCGCGGCGGTTCAGATAGCCGAACCATTCGGGGTATTCGGGGTCCTTGAAATGCGACCAGGTGTAGTCGTGCAGCCGGAGGAACCAGTCGAGACACGCCTGCGAACCGGTGAGGCGGTATCCCTTGATCATCGCGATCATCGCTTCGATATGCACCCACCACAGTTTCTGGTCCCATTCGAGCTGCTGCTGCGGGTGTCCGAGCCGGTCCATGAAATAGAACAGGCCGCCGTACTCCTTGTCCCAGCCATATTCAGCCGTGTCGAGCGCGATCTTTACGGCCTTGTCGATCAGCGCCCGGTCGTTGAGCCGCACGCCGAGGTTCATGATGAACCACATAGCTTCGAGCGTGTGGCCGGGATTGATCTGCCGGCCTTCGAACGAGTCGGAGAGCTCGCCGTCCGCTGCGACGTTCTCGACGATCAGCCCCAGCTCCCCGCGGTAGAAGACCTCCATGACCTGGTGGATGCAATCCCGGATTGTCGCGTCGAGCAGCGCGGGGTCGATCATCTGCTCCGCTTCGAGCGCCATGTTGCAGAGGATCATCGGCAGGGCGAAATCCTTCAGGTCGCGCGTGCCCGGGACGGTCTTGCACCACGGTCCCTTGGGGTTGTCGCGTTTTTCGAGAATCCGCGCGAAGGTGCGCTTGGCGATTTCGGCATATTGGTCGCTGCCCGTGGCTAGAGCCGCCTGCGCGAAGGCCATCGTGGCGAACGTGTAGGAAAAGATGTTGTAGGGAGCCACGAGCGGCCGGCCTTCGCGCGTGAGCGAGAAGTACCAGTTGTAATTGCCGTCGTGGCCGTGTTTACGGAGGAACTCCGCCCCCTGTACGGCGCATTCGAGCCATTCGGGACGCTTCTCGACCTGGTTGTAGAGCATCGAAAACAGCCACACCTGCCGTCCCTGCAGCCAGACGAATTTGTCGGTGTCGTAGACGTCGCCCCCGCGGTCGAGGCAGGTGAAGTAGCCGCCGTATCGTTCGTCCTGCGAGTGGGTGAGCCAGAACGGAACCACGTTTTCGAGCAGTTCGTCCCGGTTCAGACACGCCAGTTGTTTGAAATCGATCATGGGAGGTTCTTTATTTTTTGTGTTGGAGATAGTTCATGTATTCCATATAGCGGTTGTAGAGGTGTCCCGCTTGGGTGTAGGACGAATTGGGGCTCATGAAGTGCGAGAATTCGAACGTGATGACATTCTGCATCCCGGCGCGCCGTGCGGCGTCGAGCTTGAAGAGGAGTTTCTCCCATTTGATCGGCAGGAAACGGATGGGCATGTCGCGGTCGAACGATTCGACGTTGGTCCAGCACTCCATGCCGTAGCGTTCGGCCAGCTCGCGGTTGACCACCAGGTAGTCGTAGAGTTCGTCGTAATCGACCTGTCCGTCCTGGAAAGCGAGGATGTCCACGGCTCCGGCGATGTCGCTCAGAATCGCGTCCCACTCGCGGCGGTGCTCCTCGACGGTGATCGCCTTGTCGCCGGCCATCACCTGATCGGTCTTGACGCCGTGGATGTAGGGCGAGATCATCGTCTTCAGCCCGCCCGATATCTCCTTGGCGTGCCGGCCCATCGCGGCGTATATCTTCGATACGTTGCGGGTGCGGCGGCTGATCTCCTGCGAGAGGTACCAGCCCCGGAACGATTTGTGGTGGCCGTATTTGGCCCACACCTCGTCGATGAGCTGCATGTTCAGTTCGATCTCCTTCTCATACTCTCCCACGTGCCAGTGGTAGCACGAGTCGTAGGTCCCGAACCAGAAATCCATTCCGTACTTGTCGGACAGCGCGAGGAACATCTCCACCTGATCCACGGGCGGATACTTGACCTTTCCGGTCCGGAGCAGGCAATCGAACGGCGCCGCGATCCAGCTGCCGAGCCCGGCGCGGATCAGCACGACGGTGTTGATTCCCATCTGCTTCATGGCCTTGAAGTCGGCGTCCCACTCCTTCACGCCCCAGTTCTGATGGGGAATGTCCCAGCTCACCTCGTCGAGGAACGTGGCGCGGATGGGGAGGGCTTCGAGGATCTTTTCGGTGCGGAAATCCGCATCCGTGAATTCGCGCGTCTTCTTCGGACCTTTGCCGCGCGATGCGGCGGGCAGGCAGACAAGTATCGTCAGTGCGGCGCCGAGCAGGCCGCGGAACAGCGTTTTTTTCATTTCTTCGAAGTATTTAAGTATTCGAGGTATCGGTCGTAGAGGTGCCCCGCCTGCAGGTAGGCCGACTGCGGGGACATGAAATGCGAGAATTCGAAGGTGATGGCCTGATCGATACCCGCCTCCTCGGCCATCCGCAACTTCAGACGCAGCTTCTCCCACTTGATCGGCAGGAACTTGATCGGCATGTCGCGGTCGAAGGTCTCGGTGTTGGTCCAGCACTCCAGGCCGTAGCGGTCGGCCAGCCGCTTGTTGATGCGGAGGAATTCCGGAAGCTCGTCGTATTCGACGTGCCCGTCCTGAAAGGCCACGATGTCCACCGCGCCCTGAATCCCCCGGAAAATGGCGTCCCACTCCGCCTCGTGGCTCTCGGCCGTGACGCCGCCCGTGCGCGTGGTCCGGTCGGTGTACTGGCTGATGTTCTTGCTGCCGTCGATGTAGGGGGAAATCAGCGTCGGCAGTCCGCCCGAGACGGCTTTGCAGTGACGGCCCAGCCGGGCGTAGAGGTCGATGATTTTGCCCGTGTTGCGGCTGCACTCCTGCGAGATGTACCATCCGCCAAAAGCGGCGTGATGCCCGTAACGGGCCCACACCTCGTCGATCAGGCGGCAGTTGAGCTCCACCTCGTGCAGATAATCCCCGGATGCCCAGTATTTGCCCGAGTCGTAGAGCCCGAACCAGAATTTCATGCCCCACTTTTCGCTCAGGCGCAGGAACATCCCGACCAGGTCCGCGGGCGGTTCGTAACAGCGTTCCTCCGAGGTGAGCACCTGCGAGGAGAAGGTCTGCCAGCGGCGGTAGCCGCAGCGGATGAGTATCACGTGCTCGATACCGGCCCGGTGCATGTGTCCGAAATCGGCGTCCCACTCCTTTTCGCCCCAGTTCTGGTGGGGAATGTCGTGGCTGATTTCGTCCAGAAAGGTTCCTTTGATCTGCATGGCGGTTTGGTTATAATAAAGGTGGCGTTAAATCACGAGCAAATGTAATAATAAAAATTATTATCGCAAACTGTTTTGGTGATAAAATTTATTCAACAGCGGTTTTGTCACAAATATGTTTATTTTGCAGGTGGAGCTCGTTCGCAGGAAGGGCGGCGGCCGATCGGGGTACGATCGTAAAATTTCTGCGAATGAACGGTCCGCATGGCGACATTCGTTATAAATTCGCGGCTCGGGGCGCATTTTCCGCAGAATGTTTGCCCGACTCGCTATTTATTTTTATCTTTACCCAATCGTAAAGACGTAAATCAAACACCCCGATGAAATGACCAATTCGTTCCTCAAACTGGCCACGGAAGGCAACAAGGCCGCTATTCTCAAACAGCAGATTATCTGTCAGTACATTCTCGGCGGCGATTCGAGCATCACCGATCTGAGCAAGGCCGTGAATCTGAGCGTGCCGACCGTGACCAAACTCATCGGGGAGCTGATCGACGAGGGCTTCGTGCACAATTTCGGCGAGCAGGGGACGGCCGGCGGACGACGGCCGAATATCTACGGCCTGAATCCCTATGCCGGGTATTTCGTCGGCGTCG
>ENA-UOJL01001311-UOJL01001311.1-human-gut-metagenome-genome-assembly--contig:-P47-NODE-1311-length-27255-cov-8.232500_pt1 | contig 27255 bp, 26 predicted proteins | sample MGYA00242347_ERZ723894 | MGnify/ENA metagenome assembly ERZ723894
TTCTTCTGTTTGTTCAGAGCGACCGCCTGTCCACGCCGCACGGTTATTTCCGTATTATTATATAATATTTATTTTAAAAAGTAAAGGTTTTAAGAAATAAAATGAAAATTTGCGGCATCATTTGCGAATACAATCCCTTTCACAACGGTCATGCCTATCTGATCGATCAAGCAAAAAAACTTTCAGGGTGCGACTCCATTGTCTGTATTATGAGCGGATGCTTTACACAGCGCGGCGAACTTGCCTTTCTTGATCGTTATACCCGTGCTAAGCATGCCATTCTTGCCGGCGCGGATGCTGTGATCGAACTTCCGACGATTTTTGCAACGGCTCCTGCTGAAGTGTTTGCAAAAGGCGCTGTTAAAATATTAAGTTCCATACCTGATTTTTCCACTCTTGCCTTTGGCTGCGAAAATGCAGATAAAGAAGCTTTTTTAACGGCCGCTAAAAACTCAACAAGCGAAACCGCTCCATTTAAAAATGTACTCCGACAGTATTTGAAAATCGGTTCCAGCCTTACAAAAGCCCGCTCGCAGGCAATGGCTCAAATAAACGGTACCGAATCTTTGAAATTTATTTCCTCTCCCAATAATATACTTGGAATCGAATATCAAAAAGCGTTGCTGACTTTTGAAAGCCATGCAGAAATTCTTCCGATCGAACGAGTCGGCGCCGGATATACAGACGCAAAACTATATAAAAACTTTTCTTCAGCGTCCGCTATCCGCAACGCTGTCTATGAGAAAAAAACTCGTCTCGTACGAAAAAATGTTCCCGATTTTGTATGGAAAGATCTGCACAACACTGCAAATACTGATCTGTATAAAAAAATTGCGCTCTACTCGATTATACGAGCCGATGCATCCGAATTGAAAGGCATTCTGGATTGCACGGAGGGCTTGGAAAACAGACTCAAAGCCTTTGCAAAAAGCACACATAATTATGATGAATTTATAAAAAAAGTTACGACAAAGCGCTACATTTCTTCCCGTATCCGCAGGATCCTTGTTTCCTCCGTGCTGGGAATCAACGAAGATCTTGTAAAAAAAGGATTGAAAAATCCGCTGTACATGAAAATACTCGCCGTCAACAAACAGCGTGCCGATAGCATTCTTGCGGCATTGAAAAAATCCGTATTCCCCTGCATAACCCGACGAAGCGATCTTTCGTATTTAAGTAAAACGGCTTCGGACATTCTCGCTGTCGATACACTTGCCGCCGATATCTTTAATCTTGTTACAGACTGCAGTTTTACCGAATCTCAGATTCGCCTGATCGATACTTCACTGGAATTTTAAATACACCGTTTTTCCGTTGCTCCCGAATTCTATCTTAGGTTAAAACCATTTTTTATATTGAATCAAAATGAATTTTTAAAAAGAAAATCGCAGGATGTTTGCCCTGCGATTTTCTTTTTAATTTTAAATTGTTTGCACCGATCAAACGCCGGAATAGGCCGAAAAGCCGCCGTCGATCGGGATGACCGTTCCTGTTACGAAACCACTTGCCGCATCATCTGACAGCCACAGCAAAACGCCGTTCAGATCAGATATTTCGCCGAACCGTTTCATGGGTGTCGCCTGCAAAATCTTTTCTGTACGCGCCGTTGGTCTGCCTTGCTGATCAAAGAGCAGAGCCTTATTCTGATTGGTTACAAAAAACCCCGGAGCGATTGCGTTTACCCGTATATTGCAAGGTGCAAAATGTACGGCAAGCCACTGCGTTAAATTCGATATGCCTGCCTTGGCCGCACTGTATGCCGGTATTTTTGTCAAAGGACGGAACGCATTCATGCTTGAGATATTGATAATATTCCCGCCCGATTTGACCATATCTTCCGCAAATACCTGCGTTACAAGAAAAGCAGTCATAATATTCAGATCAAAAACAAAACGTATTCCGCTTTCTTCTAACTTGAAAAAATTTTTAAGAGAATTCGCTTGTTCCGTCATAACTTCATTGTCGCAGGTTGCACGCGGATTGTTGCCCCCCGCGCCATTGATCAGAAAATTTACTTGCCCAAAAGACTCTTGTATCGTATCCCTAGCCGCTGCAATGCTCTGCTTGTCCAGGCAATCGCAGCGGATCGCTATCGCATTTTCTCCTATTTCGTCGGCAACCGCTTTCGCCGCTTCGAAATTTATATCCAGCAGAGCGACCTTGGCTCCGCAAGCCGCCAAAACTCTGGCAAACTCACTGCAGATAACACCGCCCGCCCCGGTGATTGCCGCTATTTTTTTACTCAAATCAACTTTAAAAGGCAATTTCATTTTCATTTCTCCCTCTGATTAAAAATTCTTCTTTTTGTCGTGGGACTCATAATTTTCAACTGCTTCGAACAATCCGTTCAGGTAAGCGGCACCCAGTGCCCTGTCATACAATCCGTACCCGGGTTTCCCGTCTTCCCCCCAGATATTACGGCCGTGATCCGGACGCACATAGCCGCAAAAGCCGCTTTGAACCAACGCTTTTACGATCGCAAAGATATCCAGATCTCCGTCTTGCGTCCTATGCCCTGCTTCCGAAAAATCATATTTACCACTATATCTGAGCTGGCGGATATGCGCAAAGTAAATTCGTTCCGCATATTTTTTTGCCATCTTCGGCAAATTATTATTTCGGCCAGCACCCAAAGAGCCTGTACAAAATGTTATTCCGTTATGAGGATCGGGAACAGCCGCGAACAGCTTGTCGTAACTTTCTTCCCCCGTAATGATGCGCGGAAGCCCGAACATATCCCAAGGCGGATCATCCGGATGAATCGCCATATTGATCCCCGTTTCATGGCACGCCGGCATAATTCCTTTTAAAAAATACACAAGATTTTCAAACAATTTTTCATGCGAAATCTCTTTGTATTGCTGAATCAACCCATTCAGTTGTTCCGGAGTATAGCTTTCGTCCCAACCAGGCAAATGCAGATCTGAAGGATCCAAAGCCATGAGTTTTTCATGTTCGTAACTCAGACAGGTGCTGCCGTCTTTATTTTTGGTTTTTAAATTCGTTCGCAACCAGTCGAAAACAGGCATAAAATTATAGCAAATACAACGTATCCCGAACTTTCCAAGATTACGTATCGTGTCAGCATAATTTTTAATTAGCTTGTCCCGACCCGGCTTTCCCAATTTGATATCCTCGTGAATAGGAACACTCTCGATAACTTCCATTTCCAAGGAATTGGCGTCGCAAATACTTTTTAGTTTTGCAATCTTTTCTTCCGGCCAGATATCGCCGACCGGGACATCATACACAGCCGTTACAACGCCTGACATATTCGGGATTTGCCTTATATACTGTAAAGGAATCGAATCCGTTTCTCCGTACCAACGGAAAGTCATTTTCATAAATCCAGCGCCTCCTTTATATTGAAATAGCAAATCTTTTTTGCCGTAAAAAGAGCTTCTTCTAAATCATATTCGCCTTTCAGGACAAGTTCACCGAGGTAATCGGATAAAATCCTTCTGAAAAAATCAAACCGAACATAACTGGAAAACGAACGGCTGTCCGTCAGCATTCCGTAATTTGTGCCAAGGACAGAGTACTCCGCAATGGCCGATAAGTTTTTTCGAATACCCTGTACAGTATCATTGAACCACCAGGAAGCACCGGCTTTCACATGTTGAAAAGCACCTGTTACACATACCAGCGCCGTAAGATTGGTATCGTTTAAAGAATAAAAAATAGTTTCGGGTCTTTCACAATCCGGCACTTGCTGAAAATATCTGATGAACGCTTCCGGCTCCTGTGCATCGGCGATCACGTCAAACCCGGAATCAACCCCTATTTTTTTGAATTGATCAAAATTAACATTCCTCGTAACGGAAAAATGCAGTTGCATTACAATACCATGCTTTTTATATAATTTGGCAAGCTCTACCAAAAAATATCCTTGCAGCCATTCTTTTTCCTTTTCCCCGAGTTTATCAAGCGCGGAAAAATATTCTTCCGCTTCTTTTCTGCTGATATAGCGATCCGGAAATTTTTTAAATCCGTGATCGGAAATCTTGCAGCCGTGCGCCTTGAAATAAAGCAGACGATCTTCAACTGCCTGCCATAATACATCCAACGATCTGATGTCTTTGCCCGTACATTTTCCAAGATGCTTGATATAATCCGCATCACAGGAAAGAATTCTGTCAGGACGGAATGTCGGCGCTATGACAGTCTGTCCGCATTTTCCATGATCTTTCAAATCATCACACGGATCGTCTGTTGTCGCCACATAAATAACCCCAAATCGATTTAACAAATCTTGTACATGCAAATTTTTTAAGACTGCGTTTGCCTGATCATATATTTTTTCGGCGTTGATTTTGTTCAGAGGCTCAACAATGCCAAAAACCTGGCGCAATTCCATATGTGCCCAGTAATACACGGGATTTCCGGCCAACAGTGGAAGAATTTCTGCGAATTTAACAAACTTATCATGAAAACTTTTATTACCGGTAATATAATCTTCTTCTACTCCGCACATACGCATTGCACGCCATTTATAATGATCGCCGGCAAGCCATAATTCTCCGATATCCGAAAAACCGCTGTTATTTCGTATCTTGCCTGCATCCAAATGACAATGATAGTCGATGATCGGCAAACACTTGACGGCATCATATATTTGCATCGCTGGAGCAGACCGCAAAAACAATGACTCTCCCAAAAAATCATTCATTTACCGAGAACCTCCGAATGACATAGAATTATCGATTAATAAATCTTCTTTCTTTTTGTCCATAGACTTTTCCGACTTTTGTTTGAGATATGAATAATATTCTTCATCATCCACAGGCAATTCGACCGTTTCATTTTTCCAGGCTGAAAGCAACATGGAATCGATCAGTTCCACGCACTTTAACCCTTCCTTACCATCCACATAGAGAGGTTCTAAACCTAAAACAGCATTCGCAAAATTATTGAGAATACCAACATGCTGCGGATTTTCACCGCTCAGCGGAATAATTTCCGTCGTATAGTCAGGTTCTTTGAATCCGTTTTGTTCATGCATAAGGACTTCCTGCAGGTCAACTTTTAATTTGCTTACAACCAATTTGTCCTTTTCACAAACAACTTTTCCGCGTGAACCCAATATTTCGAAACGATTTGTTCCTGGTGCATCAGCCGTAGATGTAATAAAAGCGCCGGTTGCTCCATTCGGAAATTCAAAATACGCAGTAACGTCATCTTCAGTCTCAATATTATGCCATTTGCCGAAATGGCAAAACGCTCGAACCCGTGAAGGCATCATTCCGCAGATCCATTGAAGAAGATCCAACTGATGAGGACATTGATTCATCAATACTCCGCCGCCTTCTCCGCGCCAAGTTGCTCTCCAATTTCCCGAATCATAATAATATTGCGTTCTGAACCAATTGGTTATGATCCAGTTGACACGGCGTATTTCACCTAATTCACCGTTTTGCACAAGCTCATGCATCTTTTTGTACAAAGGATTTGTTCTTTGATTATACATCATAGTAAACAGGCCTTTGCTTTTCTCTGCCACACAATTCATTTCTTTGACTTGCTTTGTATAAACTCCGGCAGGCTTTTCACAAATTACATGCAATCCTTTTTTTAAAGCCAAAATTGCCAAAGGCGGATGACTGTAATGCGGTACCGCTATAATAACGGCATCGACATCCGCATGTTCAATCAACTCTTCTCCGGATGAATAGCAATGGTAGTCTCCCGGCAAATTTTGTTTTGCCGAATCTAATTTCTTTTCCGATACATCGGCAACAGATGTAACTCTCCCGTTTTTAACTTTGCCCTCCAGAAAAAAACGCAGATGGCCTGTCCCCATATTTCCCATACCTATTATTCCAAACTTCACTTTATCCATTTTTCCTCTCCTGAATTGGATCATGCCCTATCTATAATTTTTTCAGTCGCAAATTCTAATCTGGATATACACAATAATATATTTTATCATTGATCCTGTAATATTTCTATTCAAATCTAAATTGTATTAAAATCACTCCGATATCTACACAAAATCTCAGAGCAAGTGTCTTCTAAAGGACAGTAATATACAGAATCCAAGCTTATTTACGAGTAATATTATATTCAATTCTTTTAAAAACTTCAATATCAAAAAATGTTTAGTTATGTTGCCAATGATGCTTAAAAAGAACTTTAGAAAAGCATATTTTGAAAAATCATTTTTCGGATAAACAAAAAAGGCATTCCGTCATAAATTTCGGAAGGCCTTTCCGTCAGCATATTTTACAGACTGCGCGCCATGTGCATATTTCCATTCTGACGTAAAGCGAATCACGGCAGCCGTCTGCCCGGGAACAATCAGCGACGAAACATCCACGGCAGTGATATCCCATCCTTGCCTGCCCGCCGAAATATTTGTACCGGTCATTGCCAATGCATTTCTTGAGCCAAATGTACAGGTAGTATCGATCAAGCCCGATGAATTATTGATCTGCGACGCAAAAAAATTACCAGCCGGATTGTTCGGCCCCGATAACGTCTGCAAAGACGCCAAAGATTTCCCGAACTGCAGCTTATCGCCAGAGATAATCGCATCGCCTTCCTGTGCCGAAACAAAAAGTTTTCCGGTTATGGGCAAAGTATCCGGTGTTACAAAGCCGCTCAATGTTACGTCCGTGTTTCCCGCACTGGCAGAGACAAGTGCACCGCCGCTCCATAATGTAAGCCTTCGCAACGGCAGTCCTGCATTTTCATATACAACTGCCAAAGTCCATCCGGCATGATTTGTTTCCGACGTTCTGGAATCGATCGCCTCCAATAAAGCAGGCACCTTTCCTGCTGAATAAGTTCCGCTCATTCCACTCTGAACAAGCGAAGTTACATTTGCGGTCCGTACATAAAAGCCGATCGTTATCGTACCGCTCGGAATGTTAAATATCTGTTTTGTCGCCGTATCCGGATTTACCGAGAAAATGCCTGAAGGCGTCCGGAACTCAATCGCATTATCTATAACATTAGCTATATTATTTACACTGGATCGATACAAACCGCCCCAAACCAACTCCGCATACAAAACCTTGCTTCCAGCCGGCAGATTCAGCAAAGCTGATGATCCGTTTTTTGTATAATCCAAAGTTGTTCCCGGAAGAAAATTGCCGACTTGCAATCCGGTGTTTAAACTGATGAACGCTCCGATCGATCCTACAGTCCCGGCAGAATTTGCATTTGCCAGTTTGCTCAGTCCCAATGTATTCCCCGTAAATACTATACCGCCGTTTTTTATATTTGTATATCGCAACAGGATCGCCATCTTTTTTACCTCAAAAAAATTACATAATGCTGCTGCCACATTGATGACAAAGCATTATGTAATCATTCAAACCAGAACTAATACATTTTATGCACTAACCATAAAATTTCGTTAACGCCTTATAATTATTTTTGCATCAATAAAGCAATAAAATTTAAAAAAATAAACCCTGCTTTTTATTCCTCTCAATACAAAAAAGAGCGACTGTAGATACAGTCGCTCTTTTTGTTAACCTTTCGTATTTTTTAAAACATCTTTATAGATTTCAAAATCCTTATCCAAAAACACATCAAAAATGATCCGCATGTCATATCCGGTTTCCAGAAGCCAATTTTTTACGGCACCCACAGCTACTGCCGCTGCTTCATCATTCGGGAAACTGAAAATACCGGTGGATATACAGCAAAAAGCAACGGTGTGTAACTTCATTTCTTTTGCGAGATTCAAGCAAGACAAATAACAATTCCGTAAAACACGTCTGTCGTCTTCTGTAACACGCAACCCGACCATGGGCCCGACCGTGTGAATAATATATTTAGACGGAAGATTATACGCAAGAGTAATCTTGGCGCAACCGGCAGGTTCTGCTTCACCCTGTGCTCCCATGATTTTCGAACAATCCAAACGCACCTGTACCCCGGCCCTCGAATGGATCACATTATCTATGCACTTATGATGCGGAATAAAACATCCGAGCAAAGAATTATTGGCTGCATTTACCACAGCATCCGCATTCAGCCGCGTAATATCTCCCTGCCACAGCGCAATATTATCTGTATACTTCAGCTGATTGACATCAACGACGCCATTCTCTTCCGTTTCCGACCCGAATAAACGGTCTTGAATTTCAAGAAAACGCTCTGAAACAGGGTTCGGCAACCGCTGATTCAAATATCCCCAAATCAAATCTCTCTTGATCTTGTACGGATAACTGAATGCAGCAATTTCATTCCGCTCCTCTAAAAGCGTACCCAACATCTCGTCGCAAATGGAACTCTTTTCCGATTCGGTCAGAATTACTCTTTTCCGAGGCTTGTATATAAGATCAATGATGTCTTTATACTCGCTGAGAGTCAGCATACTCAACCTCCAACCGATCCACTATTTCGCGGCATTAAAATTGATCAGGCACCCTTTCAGAATAATATTCTTCTCATCCTGCGTAAGAGCTCCTACTTGAAGCACGATATCTTTTATGGTCTTGCCGCTCAATTGCTTTGCCGGAATATTTTCTGCTCCCTCTGCAATATATTTGTCGATATCTTCGATATAAATATAATCGCCGACTTTAAAATGTAACTTTTCGCAAGTAAACGGCAGCATACCCCAGTTGATAAGATTGCTGCGATAGCGCTTTGTCGCATATTCTTTTGCGATATTGGCGATTCCGCCCAACACACGCTGACAAGAAGCGGCCTGCTCGCGCGCCGAGCCGTCGCCGGGTTTGACCGCAACGACAACACTGCCGTAAATCGTATCATCACGCACGGAAAGAAGCTCCACATCTTTGCGGACTTTTTCAGGTAAACTTCCCGTATCCCTGCGGACCTGCTCGTCTGCTTTTACGGCTTTAGCTCTGCCGACATATGCAGGATCTTTTCTCGATAAAGCAAATTCTGCAAGTTTCAGCGGATTGGAGCGATACGAAGATGTTTCACCGGAAGGAATTAACTCATCCGTAGTCGTAACAGGGTCATGAATCACGCTGACTGCTTTCATAAGCAGATTTTTCCCAAGCGGAATCATTTCCGGCCAATCGGCAATATTCGGCCCATAGATAAGTTCGGCATCCCGATGGGCCTTTCCAGCCCCATGATATACTCTGTTTTTATAAATTTGCGAATCAAAGAAATATTTTTTAACCTTTTTCGTGTATTGCACTTCTGTCGCGGGGGTCAGTTTACCTCCATTCGCCGCCGTTGCGGCAATGGAACGGGCATCCATAAGTGCCACAGCCGCCAACTGTCCCGCCGCAGGTTTACTTCCTTCCCTGCTTTCAAAGTTACGTGTAGTATGGCGTATCGATAAACCATTGTTGGCAGGAACATCACCGGCCCCGAAACAAGGGCCGCAGAACGCGGTTTTTATGATGGCGCCGGCATCCATCAGACCGCCGACATAACCGTTTTCTACCAAAGCCTTGTACACGGGCTGACTGGACGGATAAATGCTGAGCGAAAACTCATCCGCACCCGTCGAATGTCCTTTTAAGATTTCATATGCTTCCGCTATATTTTCGTACATACCGCCGGCACAGCCTGCAATGATTCCTTGATTGACATACAGTCCGTCGTCGCGAATCTTATCCGTTAAAGTAAATTTATCGTCTCCGCGAAGTTTTCTGCCCGCCGCTTCCACTTCTTCCAAAATTTCACGGGGATGCTCCAAAAGCTCACGGATCGTAAACGCATTGCTCGGATGGAACGGTAATGCGATCATAGGTTCGATCGTTGACAGATTAAGTACTATGCCGCTGTCATAATAAGCAGGTTCCGAAGGTTTGAGTTCTTTAAAGTCGCCTTCTCTGCCATGAACCTTGTAGTATTCCTTCGTTTTATCATCTGTTTCCCAAATCGATGACAGGCAAGCTGTTTCCGTTGTCATCACATCGATGCCGTTTCTGTAATCCATGGAAAGATTTTTAATTCCGGGCCCGATAAATTCGAGGACTTTATTTTTGACAAATCCGTTTTTGAATACGGCCCCGCACAATGCGATCGCAACGTCTTGCGGGCCGACCCCTTTTTTCAGATTTCCGCGCAAATACACCGCCACTGTCTCAGGCCTGCGGATATCATATGTTTTATTCAAAATCTGCTTTACAAGTTCAGGGCCGCCTTCACCGATTGCCATGGTTCCCAAAGCACCGTATCTGGTATGAGAATCGCTTCCGAGAATCATTCTGCCCACCTTAGCTTCCATTTCACGCATATACTGGTGAATGACCGCAAGATGCGGAGGAACAAAATTAGCACCGTACTTTTTGGCGGCGGAAAGCCCAAACACATGATCATCTTCATTGATCGTTCCGCCGACAGCGCAGAGCGAGTTATGACAATTCGTCAACGTGTATGAAATCGGAAATTCCTGCAGTCCGCTGGCTTTCGCCGTTTGTATTATTCCGACATATGTTATATCATGCGAAGCGATTGCATCAAACTTAATTCTCAGATTCTGCTCGTCCCCTGTATTATGCTTTTTCAGAATCTGATACGTCATTGTACCTTTCTGCGCCATAGCCTTCTGTTCACCCGTCATGAAGGCTTGATTTTCTTTTACGAGCAGGCCATTCATATAATAGCAACCGCTTCGAATCAATTTGATCATATTGTCTGAACTCCTTCCGAATTGTGGAATATTATATCCATTATAGTACGACGCGGGCTTTTTGTCAAATAGTCCGCAAAAAAATCATCTCTCTTCCTATGATAATCCGCCATTATCCCTCGAGTTGACAAAAAAATAGTAAAATTTTCTATACTCTAACAAATAATTTCCGTTTCGCAAAAGCTTGCAGTCGATTCTGCCAAAGCTGAAATAGATCCCCTAAGTAAATTGTTTATAAAAGAGCGCCTGTCGGAATATCGCTTGCCGACAGGCGCTCTTTTCTTGTCATTAATGTAATTAATTCCGAAATTTTATTTATAAATTGGTAAGATATAATACTTCATCGGCAGTTAATTTCCGTACCTTGCCGCGTTCCAAAGATCCGAGTCCCATATCGCCGATGCGTATTCTTTTCAGAAATTCAATTTCCTTCCCGACCGCTTCAAACATTCTGCGCACCTGACGATTCCTGCCCTCATTGATCGTAACATGCAGCTTAGTGTATTTTTTATCTGTTTCGATCACTTTTACTTTGGACTTATTTGTCAGCTTCCCGTCAAGTTCCACACCGGTACGCAGGCGGTTTAATTCTTTATCGCCGATCGTACCTTCGATCCGGACGAGATACGTTTTCGGGATCTCATTTTTCGGATGAGTCAAACGGAAAGCCAAATCTCCGTCGTCTGTCAAAATGAGCAATCCCTCCGTATCATAATCCAATCTACCGACCGGATAAACGCGCCCTGCTCCTTCCGGAAGGAGATCCATGACCGTCTTTCGATCTTTGTCATCTTTCACAGTGCAAACATAACCCTTCGGTTTATTCATCATGTAATAGCTATGAACAGCCTTGTGAGAAACAGGTTTTCCTTCGACCAGAATTTCATCCTGTTCGGAAACATCGTCCCCGACGGAAGCCCGTTTCCCGTTAACCGTAACTTTTCCCGCCGAAATCAGCTGGTCGCATCCGCGTCTGCTCGCAACGCCGCACTCTGCCAAAAATTTATTGATCCGCATATATCCTGAAATGTTCCTTTTTTTGCAATCTCCTGCAATATATCCAGAAAATTTTTCTCTACTTTTTCTATACTAACGATTTTTTGCGAAAAAAGCAACTGATTTTTCAGATAAACCTTCAAATTTCCGACTTCTTCTCCCACTTGAATCGGCAACACAACTTTTTCAGGTAAACAATATTCTATGAATATTTCATTATACTCCGATTCTGTCAGAGGGTATTCAAAATCATCCTGACAAGCGCAGGTACATTTTTTCCACGGAACATCTGTTTTTAATTCGATCGAATACTTTTCGTGATCAAACAACTTAAAAATGCTGTATGAATCAAAACAGCTGTTCAATATCTCAGCACTGCGGTTGTACATATCGGGACTGTTCAGCACAACGGAAACAAGCCGCATACCGGATTTTGTTGCCGACGTTACAAGGCAACGCCCCGCTTCTTTTGTGAATCCGGTTTTTACGCCGTCCGCATCTTCATAAGAATACAGCATCTTGTTTTTATTTTTCAGTAACCGAGGATAACCGCATCCGCCGTCGGGTATCGTATAGGAGCGGGCCGATACAATTTCCGAAAATATTTCATTTCGCAGTGAATACGCTGCGATCATTGCCAAATCTCTTGCCGTTGTATAATGTTGAGGATCCGGGAGTCCGTGCGGATTCACAAAATGACTGTCTTTCGCGCCGATCTGTGCCGCTTTATTATTCATACAGTCGGCAAACTTCTCAATGCTGCCGCTATGCAAGATAGCCAAAGCTTCAGCACAATCATTTCCGGATCGAAGCATAAGGCCATATAACAGATCTTTCCTGGTCATTGTTTCCCCGGGGACAAGATATATACTCGACCCCTCCACGCCGCACGCTTCTTTCGGAATATGAATTTCTTCGTCCAAGTCGTTATCTTCGATTATAAGAATTGCCGTAAGAATTTTTGTCGTACTTGCCATCGGTAATTTCTTTTCAGAATCACGCGAAAACAAAAGCCTTCCCGAATTGACTTCCAATACTGCTTCCCCGGCAGATTCTGTCGCAGCGAAAGAAATTTGTCCTCCGTATGATATTTGCAAAAACAAACAGAAAACAAATAAAATCACTACCGAGGTAAAAAGTACTTTTTTAATCATATTTTTTCTGAAATCCCTGCAATAAATCAGACGCCTTATCGATCAGATTATCGACGGGATCGTCTCCGGCATGAATATACCGACAGCCTTTCCCGTCATCGATCAGAAAACCGGCAGGCTTCATCGTAACGACAGCGCCGCTGCCGCCCGCGAAAGGCATCGTTTCATCTTTTTTTATGACTTTCGTTTCACCAAGATCACTGCCGCCGGACAAATACCCGACCGTAACTTTTGAGACCGGAATAATCTGGCATCCGCTCGATGAAAAGATCGGAGTCCCGATTACCATGTTGACATCGGCCAGGCGATTCAAATTGTCCATAGAAATATCAATGAGATTATTCACTTTTTTGTTTGATTTTTCGTTCATGTTCTGTAAATTTCTCCATTATTTTCCCAAGCAATATTTTAAATATCGCAATAAATAGAATGATCAGATTAAAAAAAAGTATAAAATGCACACTGGCTTTTGCACAATTTTCTCCGCAACGAACTACAATATCACCATGAAACGATTCACAATTCTTTTTAACGATGCAGTACGTGCCGAAAAAATCGGATATGCGCCGTAGCAATACGGCTGCGGCAAAAATCTGAGCGTCATGATCCGATAAACCGATTTCGATCACATGACTATAAGTCAGCAACCGAAACCCTCTTGTAATCTCAAATTTTTGCCGCGTATTGACCATTTCACCATATGGAAGCAAAACAGCTTTACGATCAGTAAGATGAAATGCGATCCCTTCTTTATACAATGTAGCGTAACCGCCGTAAATTTTTATGGAATGAAGTATATAAAAGGAAAACCAACCTTTTTTATCGTTCAAGTCTATATATAAATTTACATTCAGAAAAACAGGAAACAAAAGGATCGCCGCGGATAAAAGAGAAGCTATAATAATATTGATAATCATCTGATTATGTTACGCATAATACTTCGCAAAATCTAAATATCCCAATTTATTGCGATATCATGAAGAGAATCCCAATAGCTTTTTTTGCAAGATTCCTCATTTGCCATAATGGAAATCGTCTCCGTTTCCACTCCGTTTTTATAGATAGTAATTTTGCCGACGCAATCCCCTTTGTATACAGGGGCCTTCATCTCGCGCACTTCAATTTCAAACGTTACATTATCATCTTCGTTTTTTGAGCAAAAAACATACGCCGGCCGTTCCGGAATCACTGTTATCTCACGCAATTTTCCGCCTTTCACTGTACAATGTGTATCCTGGATAACTTTTTGTTCCAACACACATTTGCTGGTAAAATTTGCGAAAGCATAGTCAAACATTTCACTCACGTCGCCAAAACGACTTTTGCTGTCCGCCCCACCGATAACAACAGACACAACGCGCATATTTCCTCGTTTGGCTGAAGCGGCAAGACAAAAGCCCGCTTCCGACGTATAACCTGTTTTCCCGGCGTCGCATCCCTGATAATAGCGGATCAGTTTATTTGTATTTGCCATCTGCGTGATCCGATCACCGCTATGATGCATTTCATCCATCCAAATCGTACTGTAATTAAAATATTTTTCATTTTTTAAAAGTTCCGACAACATGACAGCAACATCCTTGGCACAGGAATACTGTCCTTCTTTCGGCAATCCCGTACAATTTGAAAATGAAGTATTCAGCATGCCCAATTCGTTTGCGCGCTCGTTCATTCTCTTTACAAAAAGTTCTTCACTTCCGGCCAACGTCTCCGCCATAGCCACACATGAGTCGTTTGCCGAAGCAATACAAATACTTTTTATCAATTCACCGACCGGGTACTTACCGTTTTCTTCCAAAAAAACTTGTGAGCCGCCCATGCCCGCGGCGTGTCCGCTGATCGTAATCTCATCATCAAATGAAATTTTTCCATCTCTTTCCGCTTCAAAGCATAAAAGCAGTGTCATTATTTTGCACATACTCGCAATCGGCAGTCGCTTGGTCGGGTTACTGGCGTAAATTTCCGTGCCGCTATTCCAATCGCAGGCATAAGCAGCTTTGGAATTTTTCGCCATTTCAACATCTTTGGTCTCAGCCGAAGCACCAAATGAAACCGCTACTGTTGTAACAAAAAATACAAAAATAAAAAATAAGAGCATAACTTTCTTCATGGTAACACCCCGTTTTGTTATACTCTTATTTTTCGTATTCTATTTAATTTTATACACTGAAATAAAGTCAATTCATCAAATTGCTCATTTCATATATTCTTGTACGAATGCCTGCAGAAAAACAGAAAACTTTTCCGCACGTTTTTTCGATTCAGCCAAGACATCTTCATGCCTGATTTCACCCGCAATCATACCCGCCGCCATATTTGTTATACATGAAATACCCGCAACTTTCAAATGAAGATACCTGGCAAAGATTGACTCGCAAACCGTACTCATACCAACCGCATCAGCTCCCAAAGTCCTGAAAGCACGTATTTCACCGGGCGTTTCGAATGACGGTCCCAAAACCTGCATATAAACTCCTTTATGATATGTCAAATCAGCGAAATCAGACGCCCTTACCATTGCAGCTATCATAGTTTGATCATAAACGTGGGACATGTCTATAAACACAGGAAAATCATCGGTGGCTTTTACCCCAATCAATGGATTTCTGCCTGTCAGATTGATATGATCCGTCAAAAACATCAAATCACCTACAGAATACGCAGGATTAATACCTCCGGCAGCATTTGTAAGAATAAGTGATCCCACGCCCAGCTCTTTCATAACGCAAACAGGCAAGACCGTTTCACCTATATCCCGTCCTTCATACAGATGGTATCTTCCCTGCAATAATACAACGGGAATACCGCTCAGTCTTCCGAAAACAAGATTCCCTTCATGCCCTGCAACACCGCACGGAGGCATTCCTATTTTCTGATAGGAAACAACCGTTTTATTCTCCAACACATTTATAACTTGGCCCCAACCGCTTCCAAGCACAAACCCGATCTGCGGAAACTCAAACTCAGCTTCGCTTTTGATCTTTTTTACTATCTCCGCCGCCCTCGCTTTACCGCAATATTCATCCATTTGATTCACCTCGTAATTTATCACATATGACACTATTCTGACCCAACCCGTGCCTTTCGGCAATATAATCGGCAATATTATCGAATCCGCACATCGTACCAAGATTTATCGGGGGCACATTTCTCCCGAAAATCAAAAGCGGTACATATTCTCTGGAATGATCCGTCGAAGGCGTTGTCGGATCACAACCGTGATCGGCTGTAAGAATCAAAACATCGTCCTCTCTCAAATTACTTTCCATAGTCGGCAAATTTTTATCTATCTCTCTCAAAGCATCGGCATACCCCAAGACATTGTTCCTGTGCCCGTAAAGCATTTCGGTATCGACAAGGTTCACAAATAACAAGCCTTCTTGAGATACTTTGATAAGCTCCTGTAAAACCTCCAGTCCTTGCGTGTTATTACCCGTATGGAAACTTTTGGTTATACCCCTGCCGTCAAATATATCTTTGATCTTTCCGACCGCAGTTACAGGTATGCCGGCTTTGTAAAAACGATCGAGTAAAGTTTCTCCGGGCGGTTCCAACGCAAAATCTTTTCTGTCTTCCGTGCGGGTAAATTTACCGTTGGCATGAATAAACGGACGCGCGATCACCCTTCCGACAGCACGGTCTCCCTGCATTACCTCTCTCGCTTTTTCACAAATACGGTATAGACTTTCCAAAGGAACTACAGAAGTATCCGCAGCTATCTGCAATACGGAATCCTGTGAAGTGTATAAAATCGGACATTTTGTCCTTAAATGTTCATCACCGAGCCGCTGTATTATTTCCGTGCCGGATGCGACCTCGTTTCCCAAAAAACGGACATGAGTCGCCCTTTCCAAATCTTCCACAATATCCTTCGGAAATGCATTCGGAAACACCCTGAACGGGTGCGCCAGTACCAGACCTGCGATCTCGTAATGCCCTGCAGTCGTATCTTTTGCAAAAGTCTTTTCCGATAATCTTCCATAAGCCGCTTTCGGATTCTTTACTGGGATGATTTCACGCCCGTTTGCAAATTTTTTGGCAACTCCGTCGATATTGTTCAAACCCAGCGACGCAAAATTCTCCAATTGCAAACCTGTTTCGCAAACTATGTTGCCGTAAGTGTCAGAGCCTTGATCCCCGAATTTTTCCGCATCGGGCATGGCGCCGATACCGAAGCTGTCTATTACCACTAAAAATGTTCTCATAATAATCTCCGCTTTTATTATAACACTTACTCCATAATTTGCAAGCTATATTTTTCAGATTCTTTTCCGACACACATTTTTTACGACCCTCACAGAAAAATAAAAAGCCTCTGCTTCACAAGTACTGCAAAGCAGAGACTTTCTCCGTCAATTTCCGAGCATGTTTTTAATACTGATTCCATATCCTCGCGTCGGATCATTGAGAAATACATGCGTAACCGCTCCGACCAGTTTCCCATTCTGTAAGATAGGACTGCCGCTCATGCCCTGAACAATACCTCCGGAAATATCCAACAGATCTTTATCCGTAATTCTGATTACAAAGTTTTTGTTTTGACGGTTCGAAATATCCACTTTTACGATCTGAATGGAATATTTCTTGGGAGTAATACCGTCCACCGTCGTATAAATGACTGCACCGCCCGGCTGTGCGTCCACGCTTGTTTCCGCCGATTCCAATCCGGCAAAATCGTAATCTTTTTCAAAATTTCCGAAAATACCGCTTCCACAATTTTTGTCTGCCGTAGCAATTCCTTTATCATTCAGGAACAATCCTTTTAATTCCCCGGCTTTGCCGCGTTCTCCGCGAATTACGTTTACAATACTGCAACGATAAATGGATCCGGCATTCAAAAACATAGGCTCTCCGCTTTCATCAGCTACAGCATGTCCGAGCGATCCGAAACGCAACGTATCTTTTTCTATATAAGTAACAGTGCCTATCCCGGATACACTATCGCGGATCAACACACCTAACTTATATTTTCCGCAAACAATATCCTTTACCGGTTGAATTTTTTTCTCAATCTCGTCATGATCCCTGCGGATGATCACTTCTGCGCTTTCACCGCCTTTTACCGCCAACGCACTGTCGATATCCGCCGCCGAATTTATTTTGATTCCGCCGTAAGAAACAATCATATCCCCGACGGCAAGGTCAGCCTGCTTTGCCGGACAGGCAGTACCTTCTTCCGTAAGAACCTCACATACTCCAACGATCTGTGCGCCGCCTAATCCCATCGTAAAACCGGCAGGCATTCCGCCAATATAAACCTCACGTTTCTGCGCAAAGACAACTGTCCCTGCACAAGAAAAGAAAAATAACAATATACATGCGGCAAAAACCGCAGTGAATTTTTTTATAGAATTCCGCATGAATCCCTCCGAATACCGTATGCTCTTACTTTGCGTAAGAATTTATCGGTTTATTCGGAGAAAAAATTTCCATGACAGGATTTTTTCGACAAAAAAATTCACTCTTTAAATTATACCAAAAATTCAGTTGCCCGCAAATATGAAAGGCTCTCTAAATTACTATGGATGATTTTATTTGCTGTCTGACCGGAACAGCTCTGCTATGATCTTACAACATTTCTCAATCCCCACGGTTCCGCTGTTTAAAGTCAAATCGTAATTTTGCGCATGTCCCCATTTCATGTTGGTATAAAATCTGTGATAAGCTGCGCGCCTTTTATCCTTTTCCCGGATGCGTTGCTCCGGAGATTCCTTGCGTTCTCCATATACCTTTACGATACGCTCCGCGCGAAATTTGATATCCGCATGTATAAAAACTCTCAGACAATCCGCCTTATCCCGCAGGATATAATCCGCACATCGTCCAACTATTAAGCAAGATCCTTTTTCCGCCAATTGTGTAATAATTTTACACTGAATCTTCCATAGATAATCTTCATTCGTCGGCCCAAAAGCACGATTGGATAAAAAAGACAAAAATCCTGCAGAAGAATATTCACCCGCTTCTTTTATGTAAAGCTCATCAAAGCCGCTTTCGGCCGCAATCTTATGGATCAATTCGCTGTCGTAACAAGGAATCCCTAACGTTTCGGCCACTTTTTTTCCGATCGTGCGTCCGCCGCTGCCAAATTCCCGACTGATGGTTATAACTTTATTCATCCTTTAGATCTCCTTTCTCACAAAAATCTTTCAATGTTTCGGTTTTCTCCATATCCTTTGATTTTTTCTCTGTCTCCATGCGGCTTAACTGCTTCATCTCATACCCGATCAGAACAAACGCAAGAATAAATGCCAATCCATCCGCGACCGGCCCGGACCAAAGAACACCGATCACTCCCATATAGATCGGCAACAATACCGCTGCAGGAATCAGAAAAATTATTTGACGTGAAAGCGTTACAATAGCGGATTTAACAGGCTTTCCTATGCCCTGCAAATAGATAGCCGCTACCGTCTGAAACCCGTTCAAAGGACATAACATCAAAAAGATTCGCAAGCATTTTACGGCAAATTCATTATAAAGACCTTCTTCTGATCCGAAAAGTATAACGATCGCCATCGGTGCAAATTGGAATATAAAGAAAAATATAAAAGCAATGATTTCCGCAGCAATAATCGCAATCAAAAAAGCTTTTTTAACTCTGCCATAGTTTTTACTTCCATAATTAAAACCGATTACAGGCTGCGCGCCGATCGCGATCCCAACAAGAATAGATAACATGATCTGATTGACTTTCATTACGATTCCCATCGCCGTCAATGGGATTTCTGCTCCGTAGATGGATGCCGCACCGTATGTTTTCAGCAAATTATTGAACAACACCATCACAATCGTAATTGCAATCTGCGTAATAAAACTGCTCACGCCCAAACTCAATATCCCGCCGCAAACTTTTCCATGCAAGCGCAAAGCAGAAACATCAAACCGTAAAGTTTTAAATCTCGGGATATACACTACGGATACAATAAAAGACGCGACCTGCCCCATTACCGTGGCAATTGCCGCCCCTTGTACCCCCATTTTGAACACAAAAATAAATATCGGATCAAAAACTGTGTTGATCACCGCTCCGAGCAGCATGGAAAACATTGCAAATTTTGGACTTCCGTCAACGCGTATTACCGCATTCAGTGCGGTTGAAATCATTGTAAAAGGCAACCCTATGCCTATAATATACCCATATTCGAGTGCATACGGGCGCAAAGAATCCGTTGCCCCGAAGAGTCCGAGTATGGGATCTATAAATATAAGAAAGACCACCATGACAAGAATCCCCGCCACGGTTACCATAACCAAAGAATTCCCGACACCCCTTTTGACACTGTTTTTGTCGCCTTCGCCCAGCTTCAGACTTAGATAAGCTGCCCCGCCGTCGCCAATCAACACTGCCAAAGCCAACGCAATGATCGTTATCGGAAATACAATGTTTGTCGCACCGTTTCCCAAATACCCTACACCCCAGCCGATAAATATCTGATCCACAATGTTATACAACGCATTTACAACCAATGAAATAACACACGGTATTGCAAACCTTATAATCAGCTTTCCGACCGGCTCCGTCGCAAATATACTTTTCTTTTCCGCTGTTGCCTCTTCCATTTTATGCCTCCTTATTAAGTAACTTGTTACCTATTTACTCAAAAAAGCAGGCCTGAGTGCTTTCGCTGCAATCAGCACTCAGCCCGTATGCTTTATTTGACTTCGTTTGTTTCAAAAAGTTTCTGAATCGATGTTCTTTAAAAGAATGCTCGTCATTTGAAGTAACGCCTGTTTCTGCTCTTGTGTAAAATTCCTGCAAAGATCATCAAACACCTCTTTGTCCTGCGCTAAAATCATCTTATGAATACCCGAAGATTTTTCAGTACTCGTGATCTTTTTGTATCTTCGGTCTGTTGAGGACGGTACGCACTCGATAAACCCCTTCTTTTCAAGTTTCTGCAACAACTTAGTCATGGCCGGATGTGTTACATGCTCTATCTCTTCCAGATCATTCTGATGAATCTCAGTAGCTCCGGACTCCTCCAAACGACTCACGGAACCTAACACGCGCAACTGGACATATGTCAGGCCCATTGCGCTCGCTTTTTCATCCATTTTTTTTCGAAAGGCTCTGCTGATTATAGCAATTTTTAATCCGAAAGGCATTACTCCCGACATTTCAGTCATACTCCTTGCAAATAAGTAACATATTACTTATTATACATACATTCAGAAATATTGTCAAGTAAGACAAAACAATGAAAAGGACTTTTCTAAAAAAATAAGCGCGCGTCGCTTACTCCTTTTTTCCGCCGACTCCTAGATTAAATATTGTTTAAGCCACGAGCCGGATTAGTCTGCGACACATACAAGCAAATCGCCTCAGATACTAAATTTTATGACTACATCATTCAATCTTTGCTCACTTGAACACCTTTTGAACCAGCCGTTAAACGCGTAATTTTGAAAGCAAAAAAAATATTCCTTGCGTAAATTATACCGGGTACAATAAGGATTTTTTTTCGAATGCCGAAAATACATTTTAAGGATCCCGCAAACTACTTCTATTTTTTTAATATTTAACAGTGCGGCATCGCCAAAACAGCCTGGCAATGCCGCATACCTTACTATTATTTCGATCTGACAGTCCAACTTTCAGCCGAACTTTTATCAAGATAATAATTTTGCGCCAGAATACTCTGCTCACTGTAGTTCCCACCGATCGGCGAATTCCATCCCGCTCGGATATATGTTCCGCCATAGAGAGACACCTTCCCCCCATTCGGTTGGGAATTGAAATACAAACCGGAACGGGCAGAACCCTGAAACGTACCACCGCGAATTGTCAATTGCGCATTCGGGTTACTATACCAAATACCGTCATAAGCACCTGAATATCCGGTACTGTAAAATTTACCTCCCAATATCTCGATCTTTACAAGTGCATTCCTGTTTTCTACAGCAATACCGCAAGCGTTGCCCGACACTTCGATATCACCTCCCGATCCGTTTTCACCGCCATAAGGAGCAAACAATATATCGGCATAATCAAAAAGGCTGAATCCTGCCTGCCCACCGACCGAAAACGTCCCGCCGTATATATTAGCATCGGCCATTACACCCGTTTCGAGATTTCCCATAATAAACGCACCGCTTCCCGCGCCGTTTTTCAATCCAAACGTTCCGCCGTATATATTCGCTGTCCCACCGTACATCTTGAAACTGTATGACGCAGCTGGCCCCGCTACATTGCTGCCGTTGTAAGAATAGTTATCTTTTCCGACATATGTGCCGCCATACACGTTTACTACGCCACTTTTCACCAAGATTCCTTCTCCCTGGGCCGAACTATAATTTCCTCCGTTGATCGTTAAGTTTCCGCCATTCACCTCGACCGCATGCCCGCCGGTCCTGCTCTGCTTATACGACCAGTTATCGGCTGCTTCCTCGATCGATATGTATTCCCCCTGGCCTTCATACAATTCGCCTCCCGTGGCACTGATTGTAAGCAAATCTGAGTTAGCCTCACCCAATATGACCCTGTCTGTAATTCCCGATGCGCTTACATAGACACCTCCGCCTACGTAATTACTGATCGTTCCGCGCAAAATACTGACATTCGCTGCCGCACGGTCAATTGATTTAACCCGGACCGCATAACTCCTCACAATAAATTCTCCATATAAAGAACTTCCGTTTCCGCCGTTATACTGATTCTCGTTGGCTGCGCCGTTATGCTCCACATCAAAAACACCATCGGCGATTAATGAGCCCCCCCTCCACAAATACACCGTCATATGAGTATGGTACGTAACTACCGCCCCAACAACAGCTTTCGTCGATTCGGCTGGTAATTTTCACGTTCGACCCAACCCCGAAATTTAGATTTCCCCCATTGACATAGATGGCTGTTCCTCTTGAAGCATCCAGTGTCAACGCTTGGCTAACCGAAACGTTACCGCCCAGCACTGTAATACCGAGGCTATCCGTATTGATCGTTGCTGTACCCAAAGATATATTCCCATGCTGAGTACTCAATGCAGTAACTGAAAGTTCCTTGGCATTCTCTGTAATTATATCAACGTCGAGCGACGAAGCAAGAATATTGTTTCCTTCCTGATCCGACATTACATCCTTCACTGCCATAACGCCGCTTGCAGATGCTCCAAATAGAGCAACATATGCACTTTCAAGCTCAATCGTGCCGTTGGATGCATATATTCCATAACTTTCCGAAGCGTGGCTTGCAGAGACTAACAATTCCTTTCCGACGCCCGCCACATACTCAGAATTCGGTCTGGGGAAAGTGATCCAGCCGTCTTTTTTTCCTCCGGCAGCATAAGCGTTATAAATTGCTCCTGTTACCACAACAAGTTTAGAATTCTGCCCATTCTGCACGACGGAACCCCTCTCGGCTTAAATGCCGCTTGTTCCGTTTCCTGCCGTAATAAACAGCCCATTTTTTATATTCACTACTGAATTATCCGCATTGACATACACGCCCGCTCCGTGAAAGCCGCCAGAGGGCTGCTGGTTGACTGTCTGCCCCATGAAAAACTGAGCTGAATTGACATTTACAATGATTTTTCCGCCCGCCTCAAATGTACTCGCCTCACGTCTGTTGCCTGCCAGTACCCCGTAGCAATTTTCTACCCGATCGATATAGAACAGCGTATAAAGATTGACCTCTGTGCCGTCCAATGTAATTTCTCCTTCCTGCATAAATACGCCCGTACTATCCGCTCCCGTCATCTGAAACACGCACCGCTGATATGTATGGATAACGGTTTACCTACTTTTATTGTTTCTCTGCCTCTTTCTTACTGAATCCGAAAATAATCCTTTTTTAAAATTCGTTTTCCAGCATTAGCGAAAGCGCTGAATCTGTGTTTCTACCAATTTTTCAGTCATATATCTTCTATAATATCATTCTCCAATTTACTCGCCGAATTATCTTTTCTTAAATCGTTCTTCACACTGTTAAGAATTGCTATAATAAAACTCCCTTCCGTTACATTCAGCATCAATTTTAAAACGAATCATCTTTAAATAAGCTGGCCCTTTGATCTAGAAAAAAGAAAGCCTCGGTTTTACCGAGGCTTTCTGTTGCCGAATTATTGCTAAAAAATATAAAAATACTTCATTGATCTATTATTGATCATTAAAACTCTTTTTCAACGTCATTTTGTAAATAACAAAATAACACCCATTGCTGTTCAACCACAGTGGGTCGGATTTCAATATGTGTATAAGTCTGCGATAGTTTTCACCGACCTCCCTCCCCTCAACTCCTGTATTTTCGTATATAAAAGATGTAGCACAGATAAAAGTCTGTGCTACATCTTTGGATTTAGTGGATAAAATGCGGCCTCTGTTTCTATTGGTGATTACTACTTTTACTTTTTCAATGTTTTCGCAAAAACAGAAAAACACCTATTGCTGTCTAACCCCATGAGGTTCGGATTGCAATAGGTGCATCAGCCGTTCGGGGAATACACTTTCTTGAAAGTTATATGTAATGACAATCCTTTCTTCATACCAGATGATTTCACGGATAAAGGTATTGACAAGCAGTTTCCGTATCTTAATATCTTCGGTATCCTCAAAGACTTTAGATAAAAGATATTTTTCTACTTCTTCGACAGTCAGATGCGCGTAAGGCTTCTGCATTTCTCTGTTGATCTGAATATCGAGCTGATTCACTTCGTTTTGCAGTTCGGAAAACCTGTCTTTGGTAAAATCGGTGCTGATTCCTTTTTCTATCGCCTTGACGATGTTGTCGGCAGACTTTTTCGTTTCGTCGCGCTTTTGCATTAAAATCTTTAATCCCGAGTTATCCTGCATTACTTTTTCATGCACTTTTACGATGGTCTCGGCTATCTTTGTAATGATACTGTTTCTGCGAAGCATTGCAACGGTCGCTTTAATCACATAATCTTCCAATACCTGTTTTTTGACGGCTTTGCATTCGCAATCCGTCCTTTTTCTTCTCTTGGAAAGGCAGACATAGTAATAATGAATATCTCCCCCGCTTTCTCCGCTCATACGCTGCTTACAGCTTCCGCATATCAATTTTCACGAAAGAATGTAGTCGAAGATTTCTTTTTTGCGGCTCGGCGCGATTTTGTTTTCCTCATTGATAGAATTCACTTGTGCCCAAATCTCCTTTGAAATAATCGGCGGAAAGATGTTGTCGTATTCCGTTCCCTGATGTTCTACGATCCCGATATACCTTCTGTCGTGCAAAATGATATACGCGTATTTCGCGTTAATATACTTTCCGCATTTTCGGCGGACATTTCTCGCTTTCAGGTCTTCCGCAATGGCAACGGCTTTATATCCGTGCGCATATTTTAAGAAGATTTCCCGTACAATCGCGGCTTCCGATTCGTCAATCACATACTGTTTGTCTTTGATGACATATCCGTATGGCGGATGTCCTCCCGTTGCATGCCTTTAAGCCAGCTTTCTTTCAAACCTCGGTTGACTTTCTGTTTTAAGTCTTCCGAAAAGTATTCGTTGAATCCATCGATGACTGCAAGAAAGAGTTTTCCTTTGGGTGTATCAGGAATGCTCTCCATAGTAGAAACAAGTTCCATGCCGTTGTCGGTAAGTTTTTTCTGTTGACGACGGATTCGTATTTGTTACGGGCAAACCTGTCAAGTTTGTAAACGATAACCACGCTCCATTGTTTCTTCTTGCTGTCTTTAAGCATTTACTGAAACGCTGCTCGGTTGTCGTTAGTACCAGTGGTCGCTCGGTCGATGTAACTGTCTACAATGAGTAAATCGTTCTTTTCCGCAAATTGTTTGCAGACACGGACTTATCCTTCGATAGACTGTTCGGCCTGACTGTCCGAACTGTATCTCGCGTAAATGACTGCTGTTCGCATAGTTTGTTTTACCTCCGAATTCTTTACATTTATCATACACCTTAACGGCACGGGAAAACAGGCACAGGAAATACAGGAAATCCCAAATTCCCCGTACAAAAGCAGGATGAAAAGGAAGTAGATCCGTACTGTTTTATACCGCAGTGCCTTTCGGCACGCCCAAAAAAGGAGAACCGAAACGGGATGTCAAAGGTCTGCCCGAAACGGGACAAGCAAGAATTTGTCAAAGTCTTTTTCTTCGTGATTTTTCAAATTGATGCGTGCCTTTGACAGCCCGAAAATATTCTCCCACACTCCTACAGCCGAAAGGCACGGGGATAAAAAAGCAATACGGTATCGGTTGCGTGACAAAACAGTATCGGGTTTGTTGCGGAAAAGTAACAGCAGAGTTTCTTGTTTCAGACTTTAAAGGATGTTAAATAAAGATACAAACAAGCCGAAGTGCTGTATATCACGGGGAAAGTTTTTTTATAGTTGGAATAAAGATCAGCGGAAGTAGTCGGAAAATACGATGAAATAACCGGGGCGACCGTGGCTGTCAGGCAAAGCAAATGTTTTTCGTTTGTATTTTTGTCTGCGGTCACGGTCTTTTTTTATTTTCCGGAAGATTTTTCAAAAAAGGCGAACTTATGACTCAACTTTGTCCTTGGTATAATGAAAGGTAAAATTTTCTTAAAGAAAATTTTTCTAACACGACGGAAAGTGTCGTATTTCGGTGGTTTACTGTATGCGAAAAAATTTTTTGAAGAATTTTTTAAAGTGGCAAAAAAACCTGCCACTTTAACCGCTATGCTATGATTACAAATGCAAAAATTTTCTTAAAGTATTTTTTCAAATTTGCAAAAACTTGCGACTTTGATCGCTAAGATAAGGTCACAAAAGACGGAGGAACACACTATGACACTCGAAGAAATCCGAAACGTACTAAAAATCATACGCCTGTGCTATGCGGACAAGACGGATTTTGACGACACGTTCAATCTGATTCCTCACCGCGTGACAAACCTGATCGGCGAATATGCGGATATGATCGGCAATGCGCCGCTCGATCTGTATATGGTTTATTACAAACTGTACGTCAAAGGTTTAACGCAGGAAGCGGCAGCGGAAGATCTCAATTTTTCCGTTGAGTACGTCCGCATGAAAAACAAGAAACTGTTGGAGTATTTCCAAGAGAATATAGAAAAAAGGAGGCTTACACTATGATGTAAAAATTTCTGTTGCAAAGAAAACCAAAAACGAAAAATACGGAGGTGATAAAGTTGGAAGAAATCGAGGTCGAATACAACCCGCTGGGCATCAAAATCTATGTAAACGACAAGCTCAGTATCGAAAATATGCCGGAAGAAGAATACGACCTCTTTGTTTCTTCTTTAGAGATGCGGATCATCGAATATTATGAAAAGTTAAACAAATAAAGTTTGCGTATTGACGGTTTTTAGTCCGCGATGAAAAGCGGAGGCCGGAGTTTCCGTACGCCTGAAAGTTAGAAAAAAGCATCCGCCCTCGGAAGAAACGGAGAGAACCAAAATCTGTTTTACAAGGAGGACGAAAAAGTATACCATACGGCAAAGTAAAAGTATATTCGAACGAAAACCATTATATCGGAATCCCTTATGTACCGAATCCCCGTTCAGGGAAACAGTGCCAAGTTTCCGAAGAAGTGATTTCTATACCTGTTGTCGAGGAGAAAA
>ENA-UOJL01001312-UOJL01001312.1-human-gut-metagenome-genome-assembly--contig:-P47-NODE-1312-length-27232-cov-12.078596_pt1 | contig 27232 bp, 18 predicted proteins | sample MGYA00242347_ERZ723894 | MGnify/ENA metagenome assembly ERZ723894
AGTTGTTTTGCCTACGCTGTTTGCGTCAACTTCTTATTGGCGCTGTTCGCGGATAGCAGCCTGTGCAGTATAGATAGTGTGGATGATTTTTTCTCCTTTAACTGAGAAATTGTAATCACATCACCGGTATGTAAAGGGGGCTTATCACCCCCGCTGTCGAAAGTAACCACCGCATTGCTCTTTCGACCTTCTGTTACTACATCAAGCGAAGTCGTATCGTGTCCATCAAGGTTCATATACCACCGGAAATGGTTTTTCCCATCAGGCACAATCTTTGAAACGAATTTGCGGATCAGGTCCGGGTTGACCTGTGGCTGAGAAAAATCAAGAACTTGGGTAAGGGTTTCTTTGATTTCATCCCAGTGCAAATCCGGAACTCGAATTTCTTGCTCTGATTGTATCGGTATTCGTCACGTTGGCAAAGATCCAAGCTGAACGCTTTGACGCAATCTGGTAGGTCACGGTCACTTCCGAGACATAGACGGGCGTCTTCTCGAAGCTCTCGCCCCAGATCTGCGACTTGATCACCGTATCCTGCTGCTTGTTGTTGACGAGCTTGATGTTCTGTGCAAAGGGAATTTTCAGATTGAAGCCCTGCGGAACGATCTGATTCGAGATCTGTCCGAAGGTTGTCCGGACGCCGGTGTAGCCCGTCGGAACGATTTCAAAGGAAAAGCCGAATACGAATAGCATCATGCCGATCAGGGTCGCCGCCCACCAGCTTTTACGGTGCGTCACCAGCGTAGCGACTACACCGCCAATAACCGCAAGAAGGCCAAAAATCACAAAGACAACATTCATTTTTTTCTTCTCTCTTTCCGGTTTTTTCTGCTGGGATTATACCATGCCGGAAAGGAAAAGTAAATATGACCGGAAAAAACCGACAGGAGAACATTAAAAACACGGTTGCCCGTGGGAGCTTCTGCATCTACACAATCGTTTGGATCGTGCTGTAGAACCCCGCCTGATATTCGAGCATAGCCCGTTCGGAGGTATACAAAAAGATTAAATAATCCCCGCGGATACGATCTCACTCCACGGATTGAACCATTCCGGCGTATCAGAAAGCGTCTCCCCGTTTCCCTTCAAATCGAGCAGAGGCTGCTCCAGTTCCTCGATTCTGCTGCATTCTCCCGCCGCATACTTTTCCAGCATTTCGCGGCAATGCCGCACGCGGCGCATCAATCCGCCGAGGCGCACGTCCTGCACCTCAAAGCCAAAGGGCTTGTTCTCCCAATCCCACTGGACGCAGAACGCCTGATAGAACACCTCCAGACGTGCTTCCAGCTCCCGGTAATCGCGCAGCACCGCTTGCAGCGGTTCGCCGCCGGTTTTATAAGCGCGCCGTGTCTTTTCGCAAAGCTCGGCCTTGATTGCAAGCACATCGCACAAGGCGACCATCGTTTCAAACAGCGGAGCAAATTCACCGCGTGACGTTACGCCGCGCAGCCGCTCTGCGCAGGCAGCATAGCGGGCATTCTCGCCACCGTTGCGCAAAGACTCGCACAGGCCAAAGAAGGGATCCTGATAAAGCAGGTTTTTTTCGGCATTCGTAAAGTCATTGTCATTCGCCGTTCCCGGCAGGTCAAGCAGCATAAAATCTTCCCATTTCACGCCGAAGTGCTCGAAGAACTTGCCGGAAATAGCGTTTTCTTCCGTCTCGCCGTTCATCACCTGCGAAGCATAGAACATTGCCGGAAGCAGTGCAAAGCGCGAGCATTCACCGCCGTTATCGCCCCAAAGCGTCAGGAAAATATTCTTGATTTCCGCCTCCCTGCACGATGCAAGCGCAGCCCTGGTCACACGGATACTGAACGCGTTGTGCGGCGCAAAGCCCGTCCATGTCCACAGCCCTCCGGCAAACCACGTTCCGCTTTTCAGTGTTTCGTGTGCAGTAAACATGGCATCATAGTGGCTCTTTTCGCTATGGTAATAGTCCCAATAGACAAGCTCGATATTTTCCGGAATCAGGGCGCTGACAGACCTGTCGATTTGCGCGTCTTTCGCATAGTACTCTCCGCCGCAGGCAAGCCGGAAGAACATATCCGACCACATACACAGCCGGACGCCATGCTTTTTTCCTATCTCGGCAACGCGGTTCAGATGCTCCAGCAGCACCTGTGCGCGGTCTGCATCGCCGTGCTGATCATAATACCGGCCGCGACACATATGGTGCGCTTCGTCCATGCCGATATGCACTGTGCGGGTGCGGAAGCAGGCCGTCACGGTATCAAACATCTTCTCGATCAGTGCATAGACCGCTTCATCACCGGCCAGCAGAACGTCGTCAATGTCAAAATGCGGCTCGTAGGCAGGCCAGCGCTTCAAGGTATTCAGATGTGCAAGCGTCTGAATACACGGAATCAGCTCCACACCGTGCGCTGCCGCGTAGTCGTCCAGCTCTCGAACCTCCTGCACGCTGTAACGTCCGCGACCGTAGCCAAAATACGGTTCACCGGGAATTTCATAAGTGTCCTCGGTATAGAGCATCAGCGCGTTATAACCCATTGCAGCAGAAAGATCGATCCAAAGTTTCACCGTCTCCGGACGCATGACTGCATTTCGGGAACAATCGATCATCGTTCCCTTACGAAGTATGCTCATCGTTATTCCTCCGTCACGCTGTCAGCCTTTCACGCAGGCCAGCGCTTCCTCGTCCGCGACAAGGGTGAAGTCCGGGTGGAGCTGCAAGATCGAAGCCGGAATCTGCGGCGTGACCGGTCCCCAGAAGGCGTCCCTCACAATCGCGGCCTTGCTGCTGCCCGAGGCAATCATGACAACGCGGCGCGCCTGAATAATGTCTAAAATCCCCATCGTGTAGGCCGTTTTCGGCACGAGGTCGATGCTGCCGAAGAAGCGCGCGTTGGCCTCGCGCGTGTTCTGTGTCAGCTCGACGCAGTGCGTGCCCTTGACGAATTCGCCGCAAGGCTCGTTGAAGCCGATGTGACCGTCGCGGCCGATGCCGAGGAGCTGCAAGTCCACGCCGCCGAGCGACCGAATCAGTGCGTCGTACTTCTTGCCCTGTCCCTCCGCATCCGGATCAAGGCCGTCGGGCAGATGGACGTTTTCCGGCTTGATATTGATGTGGTCAAAGAAATTGTGGTGCATGAAATAAGCATAGCTCTGCTCGTGCGAAGGCGCAAGGCCGACATACTCGTCAAGATTCACGCTGCGCACCCGGGAAAAATCCACGTCACCCTTGTTGTACCACTCAATGAGCTGCCGGTACGCGCCGATGGGCGAGCTGCCCGTGGCCAGGCCCAGCACGGAATCCGGCCTGAGGATCACCTGCGCCGAAATGATGTTGGCAACCTGACGGCTTGCCTCCTGATAGTCTTTTGCTTTGATTAATCTCATGGATTCTACACCTCACTCTATATTCCACTGGAGCTTGAGCCAGCGGCAGCTTTCTTCTACCCAGCGCTGCGCGTGACGCATCCCCGGCGTGATCTCGCCGTCCAGCGTTTCGCGCGTGCAGGTGGACATACCGTGATAGCCGTAGGGGAAAATGTGCAGCTCAAATGGCACATGATGCTCCGCCAGCGCGGCGGCATAGCGCAGGCTGTTCTGCACCGGCACGCAGTCATCCTCGGAGGTATGCCAGAGGAAGGCGGGCGGCGTTGTGTCGCGCACCAGACGGTCGCAGGAGAAGCGCTCGACCTCCTCTGGTATCAAAGGCTTATGCCCTAGGAGCGCTTCAAAGCTGCCCATATGCGCAACCGCCGGGTCGGCAGAGATCACGGGATAGCATAGAACGGACGCCTGCACGGGCTTGCTCTCCGGAAATACCTCGCGTACCTCCGGCCAGTCGAACGCATTGGAATACAGCGCAGCCAAATGCCCGCCGGCGGAGAAGCCGAGAATCGCCACGCGGCTTTCATCGCAATTCCACGCCTCGGCATTGCGGTGGATCAGCTCGACTGCGGCAGCCGCCTCGCGCAGAGGCTGCGGAAAACGCTGAGGTGCGACGGAATACCACAGGACAAAGACGTTATACCCCTCCTTGAGATATTGCAGTGCGACCGATTCGGCCTCGCGCTGCGAGCACATAACGTACCCGCCGCCCGGACAGATCAGGACAGACGGACGCCTTTGATTCTCGCGGCACATTTCCGTCATGTTATAAGGAAGATAGGCATTCAGAGCCGCTTCACTTTCCTTCAGAAATGCAAATTGCTCCTGCAACCGCACGGTAAAACAGCGCATAGTTTTCCCCTCTACTTTCTATTTTTCGACATCGCAATTGTGCGGCATCGGTGACGCGCGGAATTCAAAATCGATCGTCTTTTCGTCCAGCCGGTACTTCTCCGCCAGCTCCGGGCCGCAAGAGGCCGAGCCGATGCCGGAAACCTTATAGTCCACGCGCAAATGCGTCTTGCCATCGGAAACCAGTTCATCGGTGTGCGCGGCGTGCTCGACAGCTTCCGTGCTGTACTGAGAAACACAACATTCAAATGGTGCAGCGCTCTCGAAGCGCAGACCGGAAATCTCCAGCAGGCGAACATCCGTGTGGTTGCCGTGCTCCTGCGGGCGGACATAGGGGACGTATTCGTCCTGCGCGCAGCTCTCGTAGAAATTGACGCTGCCCGCGTGCCGCTCGTCGCAATAGCTCTCTGTCGGGCCGCAGCCGAAGTAGCGGAAGGGTAGATTTTCACCCTCGAGTACAAATTCAAAGCCCAGACGCGGGAGATACACCGCGTTTTCACGCACGGTTCCATGCAGCCGGAAGGAAATTTCCCCAGCCAAGCCAACATTGCATTCCAGGGAAAAGCGCAGATAGGGTGCACGGGAAACGCCCGCAAGCGCACCCTCGAGGCGTATGCCGCCGTCCGAAATGGTGCAGGAATAGACCTTCTGGAACTGCTTGTCCAGCCGCTCTCCGCGCCATGCATCGTAGCTGCCCCAGTAGATTTTTATCTTCTTGTCGTTATCCGTGGGCGCGCGCCACGCGGTCAGGCGCACCGGTGCGGCCAGCAGCTCTTTGCCGCCGAGCTGTAGGGAGGTAAACGCCCCGCAGCGTTTGGAAAAGACATATCGGAAGCCTTCGCCGGAGAAAATGACGTCGCTCCCCTGTTCCTGCATCACAGCCTTGCCCGCAGGTGTGACAGGCTGCGCCACGACGCCCAGCTCGTGCTGCGTCATGGCAAGCTGTTCGCCATCCTTCAGAAGCCTACAGGTCAGAAACAGGCCGTACTGGTATACGGGCAGGTCAAATTGTATCGGCAGCTCCGCCGTTTCGCGCGGTGCAAGGGAAAGATGCAATGAATTCTGCAAAATGGGCTTGCCGTCGGCCTCGACCGCGTATTGCAGCTCGCATTCGGAAAGATCGGTAAAATCAAAGCGGTTTGTCACGCGCAGCACGCCGTTTTCATACGCCGTGCGCATGGGCTGATAAGCTGCCTTGACCTCCAGAGAACCGGAACGCAGACTGCGGTTCGAGAAAACCATGCCATCGCAGCAGAAATTGCCGTCGTTTGTCAGCTCGCCGGGAAAATCGCCGCCGTATTTCTGCACGCCGTTCTGCACGATCGTGTGGTCGGCCCATTCCCAGACGCAGCCGCCGATGAGATTCGGCAGGCTGTCGAAGGCTTCGCAGTAGTCCCAGACATCACCGGGGCCGTTGCCCATCGCGTGCGCGTATTCGCAGAGGAAGATGGGAAGCCGAATCTCCGGGTCGCGCGCCATCTGCAAGAGATCCGGAATACTCGTATACATATGCGACACCACATCCACATCGTTCCGATCCCCGGCGCGCGAGGCATCCTCGCAGTGGCGCAGGCGGCCGTCGTCCAGCGTTTTCAGCCAACGGAGCATGGCCCTTTGGTTGTCGCCGTAGCCGCTTTCGTTGCCGGTCGACCAGAAAATGATGCTGCAATGGTTTCTGTCTCTCAGAACGGCACGCTGCATTCTCTCCAGAAATTCCGCCTTCCACTCCGGCTTGGTGCACGGCCAGTCACCGGTGTCCGTGTCGTATATGTAAGGCGCCTCCGGAAAGCGCGTGATCGCGCCGTGCGTTTCGATGTCCGTTTCCAGCACGACATAGAAGCCCAGCTCGTCGCACAGCTCCAGAAACACCGGCGAGGGCGGATAGTGCGAGGTGCGCACACAGTTGACATTGAGTTTTTTCATGAGAAGCAGATCTGCGCGCAGCTCGGCCGTGGACTGACACCAGCCGCGTGTGGGATTCGTGTCATGGTGGTTGACGCCATGCAGCTTGACAGGTACGCCGTTGATCAGTAATTCGCGCTTGTCCGAAACCGCTATTGTCCGCAGGCCGATGCTCTGGAAGATGATTTCGCCGCAGCGTTCAAAGCGCACCGTATAAAGATATGGCTTTTCCGCGTTCCAGAGAATCGGCTGCTCAATGGCAAAGGCCGCCTGTGTTCCGTGCGCTGTGCCGAGGCAGTTGCCCTCGCGGTCGAGGACGGAAATGTCCGCGGGCGCGTCGGCCTTGACCAGAATCGCGCTGCCCTTCGTGCGCACATCCACGTCGCGCAGGTGTCCCTGCGGGCGCTGCAAAAGATAGCAGTCGCGGAAAATACCGTTCATGCGCAGGAAGTCCTGATCCTCCAGATAGCTGCCGCAGCACCATTTGAGCACCTTGATGCGCAGACGGTTCATCCCGCGCCTGACATAGTCCGTCAGGTCGAACTCGGCCTGTAAATGACTTCCCTGCGTGAAGCCGACGGACTGCCCGTTGACCTGTACAAAGGCGCAGGAGGACACACCCTCTAAAACAAGGTAGACTTGCCCCCATACCTCCTCCAGCTCAAATTTCCGCTCATAGATGCCGCAGGGGTTCACGTCCGGCACATAGGGCGGGTCGTAAGGATAGGGATAGTTGGTATTGGTGTAGTTCGGCGTGTCATAGCCCTCTGTCTGCCAGCAGGACGGCACGGGAATGGTATTCCAAGTGTCTATTGTTTCCGGCACATCAAGGTCGCTTGAAAAATACCGGAAGCGCCAGATGCCGTTGAGCAGGCGGTATTCGGACTTGCCGGAGGGGATATAATACGCCCGCTGTGGAAGCCGGTTTTCACTGGTTTTGGACGGGTTTTCATAAATTCTCATAATTACCCCCCTGAATATATCTGTTCCGTCAGACGCGGGCACTCTGCCACTTGCCGCTTTTCCAGCGCAGCAGATAGGCCGTCGCCTTGAAGGATTCATCAAGGATGGACGCGACCCAAATACCGGGCAGCCCCCAGCCCAGCACGACCGCCAGCAGCCACGAAAACAGCACGTTGCAGCCCCAGCCGCTGGTGATGGAGGTCACAAGCGGCGTTTTGACATCGCCGTTGGCGTTGAAGGAATTCTCCGACACATGGTTCACCGCACGCGGCAGCTCGACAAAGAAGTCGATGGCCATGATCCTCGCCGCAGCCGAGAGGATCTCCGGATCGTGCGTAAAGATGGAAAGCAGCGGCGTGTGCAGCGCCAGTACCAGAAGCGACACCGTGCCGTTGCACAGGAGCGCAAGCAGGAGATCCTGCCGGTAAAGCCGCTTGACAAGGTCGAGCCGCTGCGCACCGCGGTGCCGCCCCTTCAGAATGCCGCCCGCATTGCCAAGGGAGTAGCTGATACGCGAGGTGTAGGTCACGATGTTCGTCACATAGAGCTTTGTGTTGATGACCGCGATGCCAAGGCCGGTAATGAAGCCGGTCGTCACCATCTGGGAGAACGTATACGACACGATGCTCATACCCGCAGGTGCACCCAGGCGTAAAATGTCCCATCCAAGCCTCCCCTGAAAGCAAAAGCGGAAGGGGCATCGCTTGCGCACGAAGAAGAAGCCGGAAAGCAGCAGCCCCGCAAGCTGCGCCGCCGCGCCGCACAGCGCCACGGCCCGCACGCCCGAAACGGGCAGCGAAACGCCGCCATAAAGAGCGAGATAGCACAGCAGCAGATTCAGGACGTTGCTGACGATGCCTGAGAGCATGGAAATGCGGGAGTAGCCGTGGCAGATGAGCAGATTGTTGACATAGCTCATCGCCGCCGTCAAAGGAAAGGTCAGACCCGCGATGCGCAGATAATCCGCCGCAAGGCCGTGCACCTCGCCCTTGAGATTCATGAGCCGCATAAGAGGCGCCGCCCCGCCGCATATTCCGAGACCGATCAGCGCGCTTATCCCAATGGCCAGCACCAGACCGGTTCCGGCCGCGGCACGCACCTTCGGCAGGTTCTTCGCCCCCAGGGCGATGCTTGAAATGATGACCGTGCCCTTGCTGACCATGTTCAAAGCGGCGACGGCAATATTGATGACCTGCTGTGCCACGCCCGCCGCGCTGACCGCAGCATCGGCGTAGCCCGAGAGGATCAGCGTACTGACCGTACCATAGAGCAGCACAAAGGTATTCTCCAGCAGCAGCGGAATGGTCAGGCCGATCAGGCCGATGGTCTTGCCGTTCTCGCGGAAGGTGGAGATGGATCTATCGTAGAGTTTTATCATTGTCCCGCTTCAAAGCTCCATGTCCAACCGGCAGCTTGCAAGCCCGTCGCTGCAAGCGAGCAGCTCGAGGTGCTTCTGACCGTTTTCCGGACGAACTGCAACGGTGATCTTGCCCATGTACATCTGCCGTTCCGGCAGGGTCACTGGATTGTGGTCGCAGTTGTCCGACCCGGTACCGACGATCCTCGCCGGTGCATTCACAGAAAAGCGCACGAAGGGCGCAGCATCCGGGACGCTCCTGCCCTGCGCATCGAGGCAGTCGCAGGTGAACAGTGCAAGATCGCGGCCGTTGGCCTCAAACTCGTTATCTAAGTGCAGGCGCAGGCGAACCGGCCGCCCCGTTGTGACCCGCACATCCTCGCAGACGGCTTGCCCCGCAAGGAAGCCCATCACGCGCAGCTCACCCGGAGCATAGGGAACCTCCCATTCGCCATGGCCGTAAGGCTCGATGGCCTTTTTCCCGCAGCTTTCGCCGTTCAAAAACAACTCCAGCGTATCGCAGTTGGTATAAACCGTAACGAGGATGTTCTGCCCCTCCAGACCCGCGAAGTTCCAGTGCGGCACGATGTGCGCCATAGGCTGGCTCGTCCAGTGGGCTTTGTTCTGATAAAATGCACCTTTTTTCTGCAAAAACAGGTCGATTGCGCCGGAAAGTGAGCACACACGTGGCCATTCGGCCTCGCCGCGATGCTCAAAGGCGATCCACTGATACGTCCCGATGACGTAGGGCCGCTGCATCAGGTGCTTCCACGTCCGCTCGTGGTTCCAGAACCACTCGTTGATCTGCGTGTCCTTGTCGCGGACGCGGCCATAGGCGTTGGCGGCAAAATTCCAGTCGCGCGAGGTGCCGGAGGCCGCACACTCCGAGGCAAGGATGCCCTTGTCAGGATAGGCCGCATGGACGGCATCGAACAGCGGCAGGTTATAATTGATGCCAATAACGTCGGAATCATCGTAGATCGTCGAATGATCGGGCGTTTTGTCCTGCGCCGCCAGAACAAAGCGCGTGGCATCCAGCTTACGGATGTGCGCGACGATGGTACGGTGCAGCCGTCTGCCGACATCACTGATATGATAGGGTTCTTCATTGCTCGTTGACCAGAAGATCACGCTCGGGCGGTTGCGGTCGCGCAGAATGAGCGAATCGAGCTGCTCGAAGGCTTCTTTGGTCGTCTCGAACCAACGTGCCTCGGCCATGACCAGAATCCCCAGCTCGTCGCAGGCATCGAGATAGGCTCTGCCCTGCTGATAGTGGCTGGTGCGGTAGCCGTTCGCGCCCATTTGTTTCACAAGCTGCATCTTGTAGCGGGCGACATTGTCCGGCACGGCAAGGCCGGTCAGTCCGCAGTCCTGGTGGCCGCAGACGCCCTTGATGAAGGTCGGTTTTCCGTTGAGCAGGAGTCTGTTTTCCGAAATTTCAACCGTGCGGAAGCCAATGTGCGTCGTGTCCTCATCGCAGGGCCGGCCATCTCTGCGAAGTGTTGTGCGCACAGTGTAGAGATTCGGCGTTTCGCAGTCCCAGCGAAGTGGATTGGCCACAGTTGCTTCATAATGGAAAACACCCTTCTCCCGCGCCGGAAGCGTCAGCGTTTCCTCCGCAGAAGCGGCGCACACACCGTTTTTGTCCAGAAGCTCGGATCTTGCCGTAATCTCATGCGCTTCATCATCGTCATTGACGACCGTCGTCTCAAAATTCACACGCCAGCGGTGCTCGTCCAGCTTTTTCGTCGGTGCATAAACGCCCCAGAGCGCAACGGCAACACGGTCGGTGATTGTCAGATGCACATCGCGGTAGATGCCGCCGCCCTGATACCACCATCCCTCGAAATTCTGCCGGTCGATGTAGACCGCAAGGACGTTTACTTGATTGTAATACACATAATCGCTGATATCAAGCTCAAAAGTGTTATAGGCCGAAAAATTGTGTCCCATGCGGCAGCCGTTGAGATAGACCGTGCACTCGCCCGCCACACCGTCAAACCGCAGCAAAACGCGCTTGCCCTCCGTTCCCTCCGGCATTTGAAAATGCCTGCGGTACCATGCGTTGTCATAGTGTAGGAAGCCAAGCGCGTTGTTTTCGCGTTCGTCAGGCGTTCCGGAGATCACATAATCGTGCGGAACGCGCACAAATTCCCACCGCTCGTGGGTCAAAAGCCCGATACCGGAGACGAACTGATCTGGCTGGTCGGGATAGTGATAGGCCGCAGGCCCGGCCTGTTTTCGCTCGGTCTTGCTTTGGGAGTAGACCGGGCCTTTCCATGCAGGCTTTGGCGTTTCAATGTCGCCGCGATGAAACCGCCAGCCATCGGTAAAGAGAATTTCCTGTCTCATATTTCCCCTCATTCTCTGTATAATCAGTTTGGGTTTTCCCACAGCTTCATTTTTCAAAGAAATAGCCTTCCGTTTCCGCACAAAGATAGTGATAGACCGGCAGATGCAGCTCCTGCACCTTGAAGGTTTCGCGCTCCGGGACGCAGATGCAGCAGTCGCAGAGCGCGCGCAGCCTGCCGCCCGTTTCGCCGGTCAGGCCAAGCACGAAAACGCCCAGCGCCCGGGCAACCTCTGCCGCCGCACAAACATTTTTCGCATTGCCGGAGGTGCTGATGCAAAGCAGCACGTCGACCTCCTTCGCCAGCGCCAGCACGCCCTGCGCGTAGAGAAGCTCCGGCTCGACATCGTTACAGAAGGCCGTGTTCAGTGCCGTCATGGACGGCAGTGAGATTGCAGGCAGACCGCATTGCAGCTTGTCAAGCAGACTCTCGTCGATCGACTCCCAGTTTTCGCGCATTCTTTCTCTTTTGCGCGCGCTGAGCGGACGTTTTTTCAAGAAACCCTTCATTAGCTCGCCGACGATGTGCTCACAGTCGGCACAGCTTCCGCCGTTGCCGCAGAGCAGGAGCTTGCCGCCGCGGCGGTAGCAGTCAATGAGCATTTGCGACGCCTGCGCGATATCTTCGCGGCAGGCGGTCAGGGATGGATAACGTGACAACAGTTCTTCCAGCATTGTTTTCTCCTTTTTTATAAAAGCGCGGTTGCCAGTGCTGCATAATCACCGATGCTCTCGCCCAGCTCTGCCGGGACAATTTCGCAGCAGACTCTGGATGCCGCAAGAGCCTCGGCTTCCAGAGCCTTTTCCATGGTATCACGCAGCAAATCGCCGCTTCTGGCAAAAATACTTCCAAGGACGATGCGCTCCGGATTTAGCAGATCGACGAGTATCGCCAGTCCTCTGCCCAGATATTCACCGCAGACACGGTAAACCTCCTGCGCGGTTTTATCCCCAGCGTGCGCGGCATCCGCGATGGACTTCGCCGTCACGCCGCTCGCTCCATTCCGGTAATACGCCGGACAGATGCCGCGCTGAACGCGCTCCCGCGCCATGACACAGCCAAGCTGTGCCAGTCCTCCGCCGCTGCAAAAGCCCTCAAAAGAGCCCTGTTTGCCGTAGCCGACCGGGCCGAAGCGTTCAAGGCGAAGGTGTCCGCATTCCCCGGCGTTGTCGTTCGTGCCGGTGTAAAGGCGACCGTCCAGAATCAGTCCCGCGCCGAGGCCGGTTCCAAAGGTCAGAAAGATCATATTGCGCGTGCCGCGCCCCGCGCCGAACCTCCATTCGGCCACGGCGCAGGCGTTGGCATCATTTTGCAGATGGACAGGCGCAGCAAAGTGCTGCGCAGCAAGCGCTGCGGCCGGCACCTTGTCCCAGCCCGGAAGGTTTGGCGGACCGAGGATCACCCCGCGCGCCGAATCCAGCGGCCCGCCGCAGGAGATTCCCACATAATCCGGCTTGCCGTCCAGAATACCGTCCGCCATATCAAACAGGCGCTTGAGCATTGCTTCCGGCGAAACGGAATGATCGGTCGGACACTTTTCCTTTCCCAGAATTTGGAGCCGTTCCCCATCCCATTTTGCCGTGACCGCAGCACATTTCGTTCCGCCGATGTCCAATCCCAACAGCTTCATAAATAATCCTCACAAGATGTTCGCTTTTTTCAGAAGGGTTTCATACTGCGTCAGGGAGAACGGGATTTCTCCGCTGACATAATGATTGTAATAGTTTTTTCCCTCGCAGGCCAGCGAAAGGGCATAATAGTGATTTCCGTGCGGGTCAAAGTCGATCGCACCCAGCTCCGTCAGGGCGTTGGGGTACAGCGATGCCTCTCCGGAGACAAGGCACTTGCCCGTTTCAATGTCTGTGACGGTGTAGGTCACACGCTTTTCCTCGCGGTATTCATTTGCCGCGACAATTTGCAGTGCGCCGTTTTTCGGCTCGCGCAGCATAAGGCACAGAGGCTCCTGCGAGCGGCGGATATAATCGAAGCTGAGCTTTTTATTAAAATAATAATCCACACTTGCTTCGCTGATCTCCGGCCAGCCGTCGAGCAGGTTCCACCAGATCAGGCCGGTCCTTCTCCATTTTTCGGTACGGAAGTGTTCAATGAAGAACTTGAAGCCCTCTGCCTGAAAATACTGGCTGGCTTTGGAAAATTCCTCCGGGTCATCCGGTACGGCGCCGAAAATCTGCGCGACCTGTTCCTCATTGAGCCGGGCGCGGAAGGCGTAGGGCTGATTTTTGCCCGGCTCCATCATGCCGGTGTGGAGCTTCCATTCGTCATGCTGGCGGTTTCGCAGATTTTCCGGGGAAATAAACCTCCGTAGCGACAGCAGGGACGGGCAGCCAAAGACGCCCATTTCACTGACAAAATGTGCGTTTGAGTTTATGTAATACGCTCCCTTGTAATACCCGCGCGGCCCCCAGAGGTGATCCTCCGGCATCCGGTTCGGATCGCCGGAAGCGTAGACTGCGCGGCTGACATAAGGCGAGCTTGGCAGAAAATCGCGCCACGGATCGACGCGCCGCAATATCTCCGGAATCGTCACGCGCGTAATCCGGTTTTCGTTCGGATCGCCGGAAACGATCTCCCAATACGCTGCCGCGACGTCATATTCGTTATCTCCCGCCCAGAGTGCAATGCTCGGATGCCTGCGCAGCTTCCGGACGACCGCTTCGACCTCCTGCGCGATTTTTCTCTGGAAAAGCTCGTTTTGCGGATAGGTCGCACAGCCCATGGCAAAGTCCTGCCAGACAAGAATTCCGTTTCGGTCGCAGAAATCAAAAAACGCGTGATCCTCGTACACGCCGCCGCCCCAGCAGCGGACCATGTTGCAGTTGGACCGCCAGAGGAGGGCAAGCGCCCTGTCCAGCCGCGCGGCGTCGCGGGAATGAAAGGCATCCAGCGGCACCCAGTTCGTGCCGCGGATATAGATCTTTTCGCCGTTGACAAGGAAGCAGAATTCGCCGCTTCCCTGCTCGTCGGTCGTATCCGTTCGGAGCAGGCGCACCGTGCGCACGCCGAAGGAAAACCGCAGCTCATCCACGACTTCTCCGCGATAAACCAGCTCGGCGCACACATCATAGAGTTCGGGTTCGCCCAGATCGCGCGGCCACCAGAGCTTCGGCTCTTTGATTGTAAAGTGGAAGCATCCGCGGTTGTGCCAGAGCTTATTCAGGAAATACTCGAATTTGCTGCCGCCGCATGTTCCGGTCAGACGCAGCGCATAATCCTGTGAAAAATCGCCGTCAAGCTGCGCCTCATACACGCAGTGCAGCCCGGCCTCGCCTTCGGAGAGAGAAACCGTTGTGAGATAAATATCCTGCAAGGAATCCTTCTTCTTCTCGACAAGGGAGCAACCGCGCCAGAGTCCGCCGGAGATGCAGCGCGGGAAAATATCCCAGCCGAAGCTGTGTGCAGCCTTGCGCACCATAAGGGAGCCCGCATTATAGGGATTGTGGACAAAGACGTCCGCATCCATCTCCGTCTCGCGTGCCTCAATACACACCGGCTTGATATGCACTACCAGCTCATTTTCTCCCGAACGGATGCCTTCAGCATGAAATTCATGTGCAAGGAACATATTATCCGAAGTGCCGATCAAGCGGCCGTTGAGATAGACCTCTGCAATCGTGTCGATTCCCTCAAACCGCAGAAACGTGCGCGAAGCATCCCCCGTGAACGTAAATCGCCGCACATACCAGAGATGGCGGTTTTCCAGCTCCTGCAATTTCAGGGGATTCGTTCCAAAAAACGGATCCTCCAGCAGCCCTACGGTCTGCAAATCCAGCTCAAAATTGCCGGGAACGCTGCCATTCAGCTTCAGAAAGCCTGCCGTATTCAGCGCAGCTTGCGCGCAAAGCGGCTCGGAATATCGCCGCACCTCGCTGTTCTCCGCAATATACAGCGTCCATATTCCGTTCAGTGATTGTTCGCGTGCGTACATATTTTTTCTCCTTTACAGCGCGCTCAGGAATCCAATCAGGCGGTCGGCAATCTTTCTGTGGCCGGCATCGTTCGGATGGAGGCCGTCGGGCATATAAAGCTCCTGCAGGAGCGGAACGCTCGGCTGAAGACCGCTTGTGCGGAACAGGTCAAGCACCGGTATGCCGTAATGGCCGCAGATCTGCACGATCGCATCGACATATGTCTCCAGCGTAGCCTGCCGGGGCCGTCCGGTGTCGCCGTGCTCGATATCTTCCTCTCCCAGGCGATGCGTCGGGGTCAGAAAAACAAGCTGCGCATACGGATAACGCGTGAGGAGCTTTTCAATCAGCGCGTGCAGTGCGCCGCAAAAGGTATCTGCGCTGCGATCGTTCAATGTGCCAAAAGCCGCGTCGCCGTGGCCAAAGTCATTTGTTCCGCCGAAAACGACGATAACGTCCGCATCCGGGATCATATCCTCCACACGCGTAAGATAGTAACGGTCATAGCTGGAAAGCTCCGAGGGCGTATGCTGCGGCGCGATGCGCGTTCCGCCAATGCCATAGCCGTAGCTGACCGCACCGGTGTCTTTGGCAAGCAGACTCCAGTACGTCTTTTCCATGCAGGACGTCGCACATCCTTCAGTAATGCTGTCTCCCAGGAAGGCGATCTTTTTGTTTTTCAGTTTCATTCCGCTTTACTCCTGATTTTCAAGATATTCGCACAGCACCTGTGCGATAAGATCGTGTCCGATCACCGTCGGATGGACGTCCCACGGGCGGCTGGCTTCCAGAAATTTATCCGAGCGGATGCGGGCAAAGTTGAAATCCAGATAGTAGCCGCCGGCTTCGTCAGCCGCATTACGCAGCGCGTTTTTGTAGACGGATGCATAGTCCGGATCGTCCGCTCTGTCCCAGATCATATTGCCGATGATAAGCAGGCTGCCGTTTTCCTGGCAGGCATACTTTACGCGGTCGAGCTTGGAATTGAACAGGCCGATATCCGCACCCATCCCGGCATCATTTGTGCCAAGGGTAAGAATGACGACATTGGCCCTGCACATTTTTTGCAGCGCATCGTCCGCAATGTTCACAAGCTGGATGCCACTGAGAGAATAGTTGTTGACAATCAGCTCGTTTGGGTTCTCAATGTAAGAAATACCGGAAACAATGACGCTCTTATCCGTGCAGTCGCCTGCAATCAGATCGATCTGTATGTCGTCCGGGCAGTTTTCCGGCAGCGCAATATACTCGCTGCGGGCGCATCCATTTTCCTCCGCGCGGTTGGCATTGATGACAGCCAGCTCCTGCCCGTTGACCTGTACGGTAATGGTGCTGCGATAGGGGCCTTCGGGATAGTAGACATAGAAACCGTTGATGTGGCGGTCCTTGCCGCCCTCCTGACGGTTGACCTCAATGCGCAGAGCGGAACCCTGCTGGTGCGTTGCGTAGCTCATGCCGCCGGGTGTATTGCCGGAAACGTAATAGCGCTCCCATTCGCCCTGTGGGAAGCTGATCGTGTGAATTTCGCGTCCGGGAACCGCCTCGTTCGTGCGGTCGAGCAACGAAACATAGCCGATGTTATGCGTACCGTATTTCTTTGCAATGGCTTCCTTGAACAGCGCCGCCCAAGAATAATCATAGAACAGGTCGGAGTTCAGTCCCTGAGAAATACTGTCGCCGATGATGTTGATGCTCTTGTCGCCGTACATATCCTTTCCCTCAGAGAAATCAAAGATGGCGAACGGCTCGGAGGAAAGCGCGTCCAGCCAGCTTTCCGGCGCGGACGTTTCGGAGGTGGAAGGGGGCTCCTCGGAGGACGGCGTCTCGCTTGTCAGATCGGGTTCGCTATTCTGCGAGGAAGGAGCGCCGCAGGCGCACAGCGTGAACAGGCTCGCCGCTGCGAGAAAGACGAACAGAAAACGTTTTTTCTTCAGCATGGTGATTTCCCCTTTACAGCAAAATTTTTATCTCATTTTCTTTTTTCAGCAGTTCCCAAGGCAGGAAATAGAACGGGCGGTAGGCGCGGCACGCATCCAAAACAGGAAGCACTGGCTGCTCGTTGAGCCGTAGGCCCGGCTCTCCGCGCGAAATGGAGAGCAGAATTTTTTTGCCGCGGCAGACGAACTGCGCTTCCGCGCCCGGCCAGGATTCCGGGATGCACGGACTGATCCGCAGTCCGGCCAGCGCCGGCTCGGCACCCAGCAGCCACTCATAGGCACCGCGGAAGGACATGGCCACGCTTCCCGTCAGGAAGCTGAGCATCCCGCGGTGGTCAAAAATCGGAAGCTGCTGCCAGCAGTTCGTAACGGCATAAGGTGCGGTTCGAGTAAGATCCGTCGGATGTCGCCGCTGATCATAGGGCAGCATCCATTGCAGAACGTCAAAGAGCTGCTCACCCCGTCCGGCCTTTGCCAGCGCACGCGCAAGGAAGCCCTGTGAGCCGTGGTTATAGACATTCCCATTTTCCGCGAGGAAGGGCGGTACGTCGCCTGTTGTCTGTCGTCCAACATGCGGAATCTTTTTCGCGCCGAAGGGCGGATAGAACAGGCGGTAGCCATATGAGCTTTTCAGCATTTGCGCAACCGCAAGCGCGTCGTTCACGCACTCCGGCTCCACCGCGCCGCTGATGACGGCGTAATAATTGACCGGACCGTAGGGCCGCATTTCGCCGTCCGGATCCTCGTCGGAAAAAATCCAACGGCCGTCGTCGTTGAACACGGAATTAAACCAGCCGTGTTTATTTCTCGCGTGCGTCAGAATATTCAGCCGCAGTTTTTCGGCCGCTTCGGTATATTCCGTGATCTTCTGCGGAAATTTCCCGACCTGCTGCAAAATTTCCGCCACGTCCCGCAGGCCCATGATCGCCTGGCAGCTCACAGTGACCGATTCCCCTCGCCCACGCAGGCCGACCATGTTCACCGCGTCGTTCCAGTCGCCGCCGTAGATCTTGCACAGGCCGTGCTCTCCAATATTCTCTGGTGCTAAATAGTATTCTATCGCACAAACCATGTGTTCTGCAAGTGTGGATTCTTTATTATCATCCAGCCACGGCAGCCACTGCTCCAGTAGCTCGTAGTCGCCAGTGAAGGCCAGATAACGATAGAGAAATTCCAGTACAAACACGCCGCCATCAACATACGGCCGCTCATCGTGCCTGCCAAGTCGGCCCCTTGTAGAATATTGACGCAAAAACCAGCCATCATGCCGCTGGCAGGAGAAAAGCTGCCGCAGCATCTCCCGGCAGGCCTGCGGATGCAGCGTCAGCAGTGCCATGTAGTCGTTCGCGCTGTCGCGGGTGCCGCGCATCCCGCTTGGCCAGCCGCGATCAAGCGTAGCAATCCACTCCATTTGTAGAGGAATCCAGTAATTTATGTAGTCGTTGAAGGCTTCATCCGGTGTTCGGATGTGATTTTGTGAGAAAACTCTCTGGTAACGCATATGCAGTGCCCGGCAGTTTTCGTCAAAAAAGCCCGGCGCAAACCAGCGGCGCGCGGCAAGCCCTGTTTTTTCTTCCGGCATATCGCCGTTACGATCCTGCGGCGGCAGAGAAAGTGACTGGAGAAGCGTTTTTGTCTCACCGGGTGCAAGGTACCACTCGTACTGCATGGCATAAACCGGCGGACAGCCATAGATTTGATTTTCCTGCGTGTACTGGCCAAAATGTGCGCTGCACGCTGCATCCATACACAGCCGCGCACCCAGCGCGTTCTGCGGGCACTGCAAGGAGCCACAGCCGATAAGCTTTTCCAGACTGATCTCGACGGTCTGCAAAGCCTCCGCCGGAGTCAGAAACACCATCGTCCTCCGCTTGGTCACATCGCCGTCAGGATTGAGTAGCTGTGTCCAGAATACCCGCTGAAGGCCGGCATCTGCATAACCAGTGCGCAGATACCACTCGTTTTTGTCCCACGGTGCAAGCATTGCCAGATTGGCATACGGAATCAAATAGGGATTCAGTCGCAGGCTGACCGGCGTTTCGCGTGTGTTTTCCGCACAGAAGCGCATGGCCAGCTCCTTTCCCTCCGGCGGCAGAGTGAACTCCGTGCGGATTTTCAGACCGTTATGCTCAAAGGCATAGACCGCCGTCTCAGGCAGATAGCGAATGGAAAGCGCCTCCGGCTGCGCATCGCAGGCAAGGCCATTGACCGTCGGGCGGAAGTAGTTATTGAAGGGCTCCTGCCCTTCTTCCGTAATCCAGACCGTCCAGCTTGAAAAGCTCTGCCCGTTTTCGCGGCGAAGCAGCAGAATGTCACCGGGTGGGTCAGCCTGCACATACACTGGGCCGAACTGATCGACCTTCAGCAGGAAGTCCCGGTTCTGATAGATGTACTCCCATGCCGAGGGCAGATTCAGGTCGTTAATCTCGTATCCGGCGGTGTTTTTAATAAATTTTCCGTAAGGCAGGATCCTCATCCCCTTTTTTCATCCGAATTCAGGCTGGATTGATACGCGCGGTAAAGTGTGGCCGAATCCGGGTGTCCGCAGAAAGCGGCCGTGCCCGGACGGTTCATCAGGCCAAGATACTGATAGCAGAGGATTTCGTCGCAATAATCTGAAATTGCCGCAAGCTGTCGCTGCACGCGGGAAAAGTCCGCCGGGATCAGCGCCGAGCGGTAAACCTCGCCCTCAAAGGAAAACACTTCCATGTCCGCCCACAGCGCACTGCGACCGGAGCGGTCGTGTGCGCGGCGAAGCGCAGCGAAGTAGCCTCCGGTCTGCTCCGGGGTGGATTTCCTCACGCCGACCTCGTCCTGATAGGCAATGATATCCACATCCAGGGCATCAAGCTGCCGCACATAGGCATCATCCGCGTGCAGAAGGTTCGTGCCATAGGGGGCAATCAGGGTGCGGAAGTGCGGGTCAAGCATGCGGACAAAGGCGCTGTAGCGGTTACAGTAGTGTAAAAACGCCGGGTGGAAGCTGCCGTCGATGCAGGTTTCGTCCGGGTAATACCATCCGTAAAAGGACGGATGACTCGCATAGCGCGTGCAAAGCTGCTCCATCGCGCGGAAGGCACGGCGCGTCACATCCTCATTCGTCATATTTTCCATCGTCCGCCGCCACGGGCCGTAGTAGCCAACCGAGAGGAACACCCGCAAATGCAGAACGTCGGCCTCGGAGAGGAGTACTCCGACGGGGTCTTGGCAGGCAAAATTCTCCGGGAAGGGATAAATGTCAGTTGGGAAATATGCCTCCGCCCTGTCCTCGTCTACAAGGCTCGTCGCCATCAGAACGACGTATTTCATCCCGAGTCCCGCAATCTCGCGGAGCTTTTCCCTCCACTGTGCTTCGGTAAAGGCGCGGCAGGCGGGATTCCAATAAACGCCCTCCGCGGAATTGTGGTGCGTGAATTCAAACCAGGTTCCGGTGATTCTTTTCATATCCGTTCTCCCAGCGTCACCAGAATGCAGTTTTCTTCGCCGTCCTGCGCAGGCACGTATACGCGCGCGCCCTCTGCCCGCAATGCTTTTCCGTTGCAGCTTGCCGCTGCAATCTCATAGCGTCCGTAGTCCAGACACTCCGGATTCTGCAAGGTGATCTCATAGGCCTTCCCGGAAAATCGCAGAGAAATCCGCGCTTTTCCTGACGAGTCAAACTGTTCGCGCACGAGCTTCGGCTCGATGACGAGCTGCCCCAGCTCACCGCGCACGCCGAACACCTGCGTGATGAAGGTGAGCATATACCAGCTCGCCGCGCCCGTGAGGTAGTGGTAAAGGCCGCGCCCCTCGGCGTTGAAATACTCCGGGATGCCTGGATAAATGCGGCTCGTTTCAAAATCCATCGCCGTTTCGGCGAGGGTTTGCAGCGCCTTGTAGCCCTCGCGGACAAAGCCACACCGGTAGAGCGCATTGGCATACATGACCGTCATGTGGGAAAAGACCGCGCCGTTCTCCTTCTCTCCATAAGCAAAGCCGAACATCCGGCCAAGGTCGAACTTTTCCTCACGAAAATCAGTGTTCAGGCGATAGCCTCCGACTTCTGCGCGATAGAGATAGCGGTCCGCCGCACGGCAGATCGCCGCGGTCTGCTCTGGCGTGGCCGTGCCGCTCATAATGGCAAAGACCTGACCCGTGAGCATCATGCGCACGCCGCCGGGGAAATACCCTTCGACCTTATTCCTGTGATTATCATAATAGCTGTTGAACCAGCCCTCGTCTTCACCCGCAATCCATTCGGTTTTACGGATATGCGCACGGATTCGCCCGGCGATCGTCCGAAGCGCAGCCGCCAGCGCAAGCGTATCAAAGCGGCATTTGTTTCCGCTTACACTGTGCGCACAGAGGCGAAGGAAGTCCGCAAGCCGGTTTTCTTCCTCCAATAAAAGTCCCAGTTCTTCCAGCAGCTCCACCTCACGGAGCCCACGACCGGCAAGCACGCACAGAAGTCCGGCAAGCTCGTCGAGATTTCCCGCATAGGCGCAGGTAAAGGCAACGCTCTCGCCATGTTCTTCTGCCATATCCAGCGCATCATTCCAGTCCGCACCGCGCAGGCGGATATGCCCGTGCGCACCGGTTTCGCGTACCGCACAGAGCGTCTCCAGCAAAATGTGTTCAAGCAGCGTACCGGAATAAACCGCCCCGGAAGCCGTTTTCTGCAAAACCTCCTGCTTCCACAGTCCGTCTTTGCCCATACCTCGGAAATTCTGCCCGTCCTTGAAATAGGGCGCGGACTCGAGCAGCACGTCAAGGTCGCCCGTCTGGTCAATATAGAGCTTTGTCGTCAGAAACGGCCACACGCCGTGATCCATCCAGACACGGCAGATGCCGTTGCGGTCTGCAATAAACGCACCCGGCTCTGTGCCGATGATGGTTGCGTTCGTGCCGTCAATGCGCACGCCTGCGAAATTCTGCACGATCATCCGGCGCACGCCGTCCGGCTCCATCAGAAGCAGAGAAAGGCAATCCTGCCAGAGATCACGCCAGCCGCGGCCGCCGCGGCCATAATCGTGATGCGGCAAAAAGGAGCACCCATAAATTCTTCTTAAAAACGGCTGGAAGCTGATCCAGCGCAGATATTGATCAAACCGCGCGTCGCCCGTGTGATAATGCACGTTGACGCGCTCGTTCCAGAAGCGCTGCGTTCTGTGCAGAGCCTCGCTGACCTTTTCCTCCGTCGCAAAGGCTTCCACCGTCTGCAAAATCTTCTCCGGTTCCGCCGTCGCACCCAAAAGGACGGTGTAGCTCACGCGCTCGCCGGGTGCAAGTGTTCTTTCGGCAAAGGCGATGCCGCCGAGGGCTTCCTTTCCTGCAAAGTGCCGTCCGGCACCGACAGGCTTTTTCCCCTCCAGCAGCGCGCGCGGATGCGTCAGAGTGCCGCCTTCCCCAATAAACGCCTCCTCAGTTGGGTAATAGCCCGCCGGGCGCGTTCCGTCCCCCTCGACGCCGCAGACAAAATACGTCACCTCATTTTTGCGGTGGCCGCGCTCATCAAAGGACAGCGTGGGCTTGACCAAAACGCCGTATTCGGTCGTTTCAATACGGTGCAGGAGGCTTGTCACATGGCGGTGGTCGCGCAGATTGTCTGCGCTGCGGCCGTAAATCGGGATCGCCGCCGTCGGCGAAATCCGCATTGGTGCGCGGCCGGTGTTTTCCAGCGTGACCGAGAAAACCTCGACATTGCAGTCGGTCGGAACAAAACACAGAACCTCCGCCGTCAGGCCGAGCGCCTCGCTGCTGCGCCGCACACACTGCCACAGAAAGCCCGCCGTGAGCGTAGTTTTCTCCTGGATGCCCGTGAAGCGTTGCGCTTCCTGCCCCGCACTTGCTCCCACGGCTGACCAGAGCATTTTCTCTGTTCTGACCCAGAAGTTCCGCACGCCGCGATTATTATGCAGGTTTTCCGCACTCACCGGCTCCAGCAAAAAGGTGTTCTGATTGAGCTTGCAGTCGCCGCCGAAATCAGGCGTCAGGGCGCTCTTGAGCCCCAGCTCGTTGGCAGCCGGAAAATAGAGATAAGAATAATTCTCCGGCTGTTCAAGTCTAAAGGTTCCCTGTTCATCTAAAAAAGTGATTGTTTTCATTTTCATACTTCTTGCCCTGTGTCAGGGAATCTCAACCGTTTCAAGGACGGTATAACCATTGATGTATTGCAGATCGTTGGCAAGGCGCGCACCGGTTCCGGCAGAGTTTTTCAGATAGAAAGCAACCTGATATGTCCCTGAAACCTCCGGAAGCGTCAACGCGGCCGAAACGGTATGCGTCAAGGCTTCGTTGCTGCCCGGCTTGCCGGAAAGCCATGTCGCCGGTTCCCCTGCCGCCACAGCGGAAACAACATTTCCGTCCTTGTCCAAAACGGCAAAGCCACTCTTCAGATTGAACGCAGCGGAAAAGCCCGTATTTTTCAGGGTCAGCGTAACATTCAGGTTTTCCCCGCAGGCAAGATTGCCGTCCAGCGTGACGTTCAGCGCACGCAGGCGATAGCCAAGGTGGTCGTGGACAAATTCAAAGGCCGTGCGCTCCAGCGGCTGGCCGTTTTTGTCCTGAAACCAGAGGGGATCAAACGCAACCTTATGCTCTGTGAGCCACTCCTGCGTAACAGGCTCGGTCTGCCAGTCGAGCATACTGTAATAGCCCTCGCCGGGCGTGGCCCATGCGGTGTACTGCTCTTCGATAAAGCTGTGGTAAAGGCTGAACGTGTTCTGGTGAAAGGCGCTGAATTTGCGGATGGCCATCTCACCTGTCGTCGGATCCCAGAGATTCAGGTCGTACTGGCAGCCCCAGAACATTTCTCCGCCCTCCGGGGCATACGCGGATTCCCTGCGCATCTGCTCCCAGAATTCCTCCCACGGGTTGAGGCCGTCGTTGTAGACGGCGCTCTGCCAGCCAAAGAAGCTATCGTCATGGTAGCCCATACGGCTGAGGTTTGGATTCTCCGGCTCGGCATAAACAAGGACGTTCTTCACACGAGGATAGCGCACCTGCACATAAAGCTGCTCCGGAACCATATCCAGAATTCCTTTCAGAAGCGCAAGCTCGTCGTGCTCCATTTTGGAGGAATGCCACTCGCCCCATGCGCCGAGAAATCCCGCCTCCACGCTGTGGATCACTTCTACATTTTCTTCAAGAAGCGGACGAAGCTGCTTCATATGCGCGAGCATGATCTCGTCCGATGCTTCCCCCGTTCCCTGCATATCGCTTTCATAGGAAAAGCGGACGATGAGCTTGATCCCGCGCTCTCTGGCAGCGTCAAAGACTCGCTGCATCCGCTCAAAGCCCTCCTGTCCGATGGCCTCCGTGTTCTTATAGCCTGTCAGATAAAAGTATACCTGACAAAGCTGCGGACGGTATTTGTGATAGCGGTCAAGGGCAACGGTGACGGCCTTCTCCGGCTCCGGCTGATCACTCATGCCGTCACCAACGGTATTGGCTACATTGATAAATGCCTCAAGGCGCCAACCACGATCGGGGTTATACTCCAGAAAGTCATCCTGCGTCCCGCAGAGCGGCGCCAGCTCCGTCGTCACTGCGATCGGGACGGGATTGTCGGTCTGCTGCCTGCATCCTGCCGAAAATGCAGGCAGCAGCAGAATGATTAGTGCAAGTGCGACCAGATGCTTCTTTTTCACAAGCTCACTTCTCCGTGCGGACAATATCAAAGGCCACGACCGGATATGCCTCAAAGGGCATCCGCAGCGGCAGACCTGCATTCATCAGGGTCGCGCCCAAGAGCGTAAGTCCAAGCTGCTCGACATGGTATCTCGCCTCGGGATCAAGCCCCTGCAGGCGAAGATACTGCGCAGTCGGGTTCGCCATGGGCGTTTGCCAGCCTGCCATCACATAGGCGCGGCTGCGGTCGTCCGAAACCAGTTCCCACGCGCAGACGTTGCCCGCAAACGGGCTGGACAGGCGGTAGAATTCGCCGTCGCGGAGGAGCGGCGCAAGGATTCTGTGATGGGCAGTCTGCCGTGCGATCTGCCGGCGTTCCTCTTCGGAAAGGCAGCCGATATCCAGCTCGTAGCCGTAGTTGCACATCTGGGCGATCTCGCCGCGCGTTGCGAAGGAGCACGTGCGTGCCGTCTGGTGATTCGGACAGGCGGACACATGGCCAACCATACTCGCAGGCGGATAGGCGAAGCTCGTTCCATACTGGATCTTCAGGCGCTCAACCGCATCGGAGTCGTCGCTTGTCCAGATCTGCGGCATATAATAGAGAATACCAAAATCGAAGCGTCCACCGCCGCCGGAGCAGCCCTCGAAGAAAACGTGCGGAAAATCCTCGGTCAGGCGGCGCATCAGCTCGTAAACGCCCAGCATCTGGCGGTGCGTGTGTTCCAGCTGTCGGTCGGGCGCAAGCGTCTCGGAGCCGTTGTCGGAAATATTGCGGTTGCAATCCCATTTGACATAGGTGATGTCGCAGCTTGAAAGAACCTTCGCAACCTGTGTATAGATGTTCTCGACAACCTCCGGGCGGCTCATATCCAGCACAAGCTGGCGGCGCGTCTGGCGCGGAGCAAAGCCCTCGCAGTGAATGCACCAATCCGGGTGTGCACGGTAGAGATCGCTGTTCGGAGAGATCATTTCCGGCTCAAACCAGATGCCGAAGTTCATTCCGTGTGAGCGGCAAAGATCCGCAATATGTTGTAGGCCGTGCGGGAATTTCTCGGCAAAAACGTACCAGTCTCCGAGCGAGCTGTCATCAAAATCACGGTGGCCAAACCAGCCGTCGTCCAGAACAAACGTATCAATGCCAAGGCCGCTGCTGCTCTGAATCAGCCTTTCGAGTTTTTCCTCGGTAACATCAAAATAAGTTGCTTCCCAGTTGTTGACAACAATGGGATGCTGCAGATCCTTCTGTGCAGATTTCCCAAGATGACTGCGGCTGACACGGTGGAAATTGCGCGACATTCGCCCGAGGCCCTCGGAAGAATAGGTAATCAAGGCCTCCGGAGTGGTGAAGCTCCCGTTTGGCTCGAGCTTCCACGAAAAGGTCTCCGGATTGAGGCCGACCTGAAAGCGCGTGTTTTCCATCTGGTTGCCCTCAGCCAGAATGCGGAAGTCCGAGCTGTAGACGAAGGCCGCGCCGTAGACCTCGCCGCTCGTTTCGGTCGTCACCAGATCGGCCAGCGCCGCAAAGGGGTTGAGCATGGCACTCGACGAGCCGCGGCGGCTTTCGATGCTGGTCGTGCCCTGACAGATGCGGCGGCGGGCTGGATAGCGCTCACGCGCCCACGCGCCCTCGAGCGAGATAAAATCAAAATTCCCACGTTCAAAATCGACAGAGAGGCTATCCGCCTTGTGTAGAATCATCGGCGCATCGGTGGGATTTTTGATCACGGTATATCGTGAAATGACGTCCTCCTGCGGAAAAACAACATAGTGCAGTGCCACCTCGGCACACGTGATCTCGTCTTGCAGCGTGATAACGAGCGTCTGCACCTCCTGCAAGTTCTTGTTCAGACACGGAAGGCCGGGCAGAAGCTCGCGTCCCTCGCGCAGCTCGTGACGCAGATAAGTCAGGTAATTGATGCGTCTGCCCTTTCTGTCCTCGATCACGAGCGCGGGCTGACGCAGATCGCCGCGGCCAAAGGTCGGATATTCCTGTGGCAGCGCATTTGCGCTGACACAGTCGTCCTTTGCTGGAATCACGGGATCGAACGCCCATCGGTGGTGGATATTATAATAAGAAAAGTCGTCATGCGGAACCTTCTTTCCGTAGTAAACGTGCTGAAGCAGGCCTTCGTCCGTCAGACGCATGATATAGCTGGTTCCGGTAGTTTCGAGAAAGAAAAACGGGGCGTTGTATACGATCATCGCAAAGCGTCCTTTCTTTTATTTGCTCAGGCTTTCGCTGAGCTGGTCGTTGACGGAGAAGGTCAGGGTCTGTCCGCGGTACAGCTCCAGCGCAAGCGTGTCGATGTCCTTGCCGTAATACTTGCCCTCATAAATCTCGTAGGGGCTGCACTTGTGTCTGAAATGTAGGACATGCCTGCCGGTATTCTCGGCGTGGATGTTCACGAAATTCTCGTTTGCATAGATGCAGTCGTCCTCATAGCCGTAAATATGGCAGCCTGCATACTCGGCAAGCGAGGTCAGAAGCTCTGCACGCAGGATCTGCGTCGTGCAGTAGATGCTGACAAAATCGCCGGTGTCCTTCATCGCGAGCGCCGGCTTGCCGTCGATGCAGTAGCGGCCAAGCACCGTGACGCCCTCGCCCTCCTCGATGGTAAAGCAGGGATTCAGGAAGGGCACGTCCAGCACGAAGCCAACCCAGATGGTACTGCATACCTCGCGGTCGATCCAGCCATAAAAGCGATCCGGCACGGCGTAACGCAGCGCAGGATGCTTCGGGTCGGTGATGCGGAATTTGACCGAATGGGTTTCGTTGATGCAGTTAACCTGCATGCCGGTCAGTTCGGAGATGTTCGCCGTGTCCATAGGCGTTTCCCGGTCGAAATTCACAAAGCCCGGCGCATAGAACCAGACGACCGTTGCGTGGTTTTTTGCAGCCTTTTTGCGAATGGCCTCGCGCTCGGCATTCGTCAGGCAGAATGTGTTGAGCATCAGATAGAGCTTATAATCAGGCATATT
>ENA-UOJL01001320-UOJL01001320.1-human-gut-metagenome-genome-assembly--contig:-P47-NODE-1320-length-27156-cov-6.058264_pt1 | contig 27156 bp, 18 predicted proteins | sample MGYA00242347_ERZ723894 | MGnify/ENA metagenome assembly ERZ723894
CCTGTGCTCTCAATTCGCGCCCTGGGGCGGTGGGCTTACGCCCACGCCTGTGCTGGCCGTTTCCTCACGTTTGCGCGGGGTGCCTGTGCTCTCAATTCGTACTCTGGGGAAGGGGGCTTCGCCGCTTGCTAAGCGGGGGCACCCGCTTATTTCTTCTTGCTTGCCTGCTTCATCCGCAGTTCCTTGGACAGGATAGCCTTGCGCATACGGATGCTCTTGGGGGTGACTTCCACCAACTCGTCGTCGGCGATAAACTCCAGGCACTGCTCCAAGCTCAACACCGAGTGGGGTGTCAGCTTCAAAGCGTCGTCGGAGCCGGCGGCACGGGTATTGGTAGCGTGCTTTTTCTTGCACACGTTCACGGTGATATCCTCAGTCTTAGGGTTGGCGCCCACGATCATGCCCTCATACACTTCCACGCCGGGCCCGATAAACAGACGGCCCCGCTCCTGGGCATAAAACAGGCCATAGGCGGTGGACTCACCGGTTTCGTGTGCAATGATGGAACCCTGCACACGCTGCTGGATATCTCCCTTATAGGGCTCGTAGCTGTCAAACACATGGTTCATAATGCCGTTGCCGTTGGTATCGGTCAAGAACTCCGACCGGTACCCCATCAGGCCACGGGCAGGGATCTTAAATTCCATATGGGTGGTGCCGGATTCCCGGGAACCCATGTTCAAAAGTTCCGCTTTCCGGGAACCGATCTTCTCCATGACCGCGCCCACATAGTTGTCGGGCACCTCGATCATCAGCAGTTCGATGGGCTCCAAACGCTTGCCGTCCTTGTCCTGCTTAAAGATTACCGTAGGACGGGACACCTGGAATTCGTATCCCTGGCGGCGCATCTGCTCGATGAGGATGGACAGATGCAGTTCGCCACGGCCGGACACTTTAAAGGTATCGGAAGATTCAGTCTCTTCCACCCGCATGGCCACGTTGGTCTCCACCTCTTTAAAGAGCCGGTCACGCAGGTTCCGGGAGGTGACGTACTTGCCTTCCCGGCCGGCAAAGGGAGAGTTGTTCACCATGAACATCATGGACACGGTGGGCTCGTCGATCTTCACAAAGGGCAGGGGCTCCACGCAGTCGGTAGCGCAGGCGGTCTGGCCAATGTTCAGGTCTGCGATACCGGACACGGCGATAATATCGCCCAAGGAAGCGGAATCGTACTCCACGCGCTTCAAGCCCTCAAACTGATAGAGCTTGGTGATACGGGCATTCTGATGGTGGTCCTCGCCGCCGCCGCAAATGGTGACGGTCTGTCCCACTTTAATGGTGCCCCGCTCCACACGGCCAATGCCGATACGGCCCACATAGTCGTCGTAGTCGATATTGGAGAACAGCACCTGGGTGGGGCCTTCCAGATCTCCTTCCGGGCAGGGGATCTGGTTGACGATCATTTCAAACAAGGGGGTCATGTCGGTGCCGGGAGTGGCAGGGTCCAAAGTGGCATAGCCATCCCGCGCAGAGGCATAACACACCGGGAAATCCAGCTGGTCGTCGTTGGCGCCCAGCTCGATGAACAGGTCCAGCACTTCGTCCACCACTTCCGCGGGACGGGCGCCGGGGCGGTCGATCTTATTGAGGACCACCACAGGCTTTTTCCCCAGTGCCAGAGCTTTTTTCAGCACGAACCGTGTCTGGGGCATGCAGCCCTCAAAGGCGTCCACCAGAAGCAGCACGCCATCTACCATTTGCAGCACTCGCTCCACCTCGCCGCCAAAATCGGCGTGGCCGGGAGTGTCCACAATGTTGATCTTAATTCCTTGATACATTACCGCAGTGGTCTTGGAGAGGATGGTGATACCCCGCTCCCGCTCCAGATCGTTTGAGTCCATCACACGTTCTGCCACGGCCTCGTTCTCGCGGAACACGCCGCTCTGCCGCAAAAGCTGGTCCACCAGGGTGGTCTTACCGTGGTCAACGTGGGCGATGATGGCCACGTTGCGCAAATTCTCTCTCTTTGCCATGAAATCCCATCGTTCCTTTCTTCATGTGGCTTCCCCCGAGGGAAGCCGTCCCGAACTCAGCCGGGACGCCGCCAAAATTGCTCGTTGTCAATAACCGATTTATTATACCACCAAACACAGCCTTTGAAAAGACCGAATTTGGCCAAACTCCGGGGGTTTGGGAGGTGTTTCCAGCCCAACCAAATTGCGTCTTTTCTCCCCACATGGTATAATTTCATAAAAAGGAGAGAACCGGGAAAGAGATTTTTAGGAGGTGGCAAATATGATGTTGCGAAAAGCCCTTTTGTTCCTGTGTGCTGTCCTGACCGGATGTGTGTTTTTGCTGGGAGGCTGTTCTCCCCAACAGGACGAGTCCATGGCCGTGGAAGGCGTGCTGCTAAAGCTTGGCGGGTACACCCACGGGGAAAACCAATGGGCCCTCTACCGCGCTGAAGAATCCGCAGACTCCCTGCTGTTATTCTCTTTGCCGGAAGAAGTCCCAACAGAGGGAGGCCCGCTGGAAGAAGGACAACAGGTCCAAGTGACCTGCCGGTCGGTACAGGAAATCGCCCCGCCCATATTGGAGGAGGTAAGCCAGGTGAAAGTTTTGGGAAAAGCTTCCCAAGAGGAGCTGGAAACAGCTCAAGCCAAGGCAGCGGAGTACGTGGAGAATCTGGTGCCCCCGGAGGAGGGCTCTCAAGCCACTTTGTCCCAACCTGCGGAGGACGAGTAACCCACTCCCACATGGGGGACCGTATGGCCGGTAGTTTGTCTCCCTTGCAAGTTCCGTGAAATTCTTGTAAAATATTGTTGAAGAATCAACTATCCTCTCGCAGAAAGGAGTGGGACCCCATCCCATGACGAACTCCCAAACCAGCGATTTTTCCAAAGGAAGCATTCCAAGCAATATTTTACGTTTGGCCATTCCCATGACGGTCGCCCAGCTCATCAACGTACTTTACAGCGTTGTGGACCGAATGTACATCGGCCACATCCCCAACGCCGCAGCCCACGCCCTTACCGGCGTGGGACTTACTTTTCCCATCATTTCCATTGTCACCGCCTTTGCCAACCTGTTCGGCATGGGCGGCTCTCCCCTGTTTTCCATGGAGCGGGGCCGGGGAGATGTGGACAAGGCCCGAAAGATCATGGGCAACACCTTCGCCCTGCTGGTAGGCACTGGAATCCTGCTCACAGTGGTGATCCTGCTGATCAAACAGCCTTTGCTGTACGCTTTTGGCGCCAGCGACGTGACCTACCCCTACGCCAACGGGTACATCACCATTTACCTGTGCGGCAGTGTATTCGTGATGATCGGCCTGGGCATGAACAACTTTATCAACGCCCAAGGCTTTGGCCGCAAAGGCATGATGACCGTTCTGCTGGGAGCGGTGACCAACATTGTGCTGGACCCCATCTTCATCTTTTTGCTGAACATGGGCGTACAGGGCGCGGCGCTGGCCACGGTGATCTCCCAGTTCATCTCCGCCGTGTGGGCAGTCTCCTTCCTGCGAGGGAAAAAGACGCTGATCCGCCTGGAACCGCAAAGCATGAAGATCGACTTAAAACTGGTTTGGAAAATTATCTCTCTGGGATTTTCCAGCTTCATCATGGCCGTGACCAACAGTATTGTGCAGATCACCTGCAACTCCACCTTGCAGACCTTTGGCGGCGATCTGTATGTGGGCGTGATGACCATTCTCAACTCGGTGCGGGAAGTGGTCTCCACCCCCATCAACGGTGTGACCAACGCGGGCCAGCCTGTGGTGGGCTTTAACTACGGTGCAGGAGAATACCGGCGGGTGCGGGCGGGCATCAAGTTCACCAGCATCCTTTGTGTGATTTACACCACCCTGGTCTGGCTGCTGCTGTTTTTGTTCCCCCGGTTCTTCATCGGCCTGTTCAGCAGCGAGGAAGCTCTGCGGGAAGCGGCTGTGCCCTCCATGCACATCTACTTTTTCGGCTTCTTTATGATGAGCCTGCAAATGGCGGGTCAATCCGCCGCGGTGGCTTTGGGACGCTCTAAACAGGCGGTCTTTTTCTCCCTGTTCCGGAAAGTGATCATCGTGGTGCCTCTGACGCTGCTGCTGCCCCATCTGTTCGGCCTGAGCGTCAACGGTGTGTTCCTTGCGGAACCCATTTCCAATTTTATCGGCGGAGGCGCCTGCTATATCACCATGCTGCTGACCATCTGGCGGGAAATGGTGCGAAAAGAAAAGGCAAAACTGGCTGGGAATGAATGACATATCCGCCGTCTTTGACAATTTTTTATTTATCTTGCATAACTCTTGCGACTTCTACTTTTTTCGGTTACAATGAAACATAAGAAAAGCCCTGCTCAAGTTAAGGCTTGGGCGGGGCTTTTCAGTCAAATGAAAGGCTGGAATGAAGTAATGGAGTTTCCAAAACATCCTTTCCGCACCCATGGCGGCGCGGCGGTGCCCCATCACAAGAACACCTGGGACATCCCCACCGCTACCATGCCGCCCCCGGAAAAGGTTATTCTGCCAATGCAACAGCATATTGGCGCGCCTTGTGTCCCCACTGTGAAAAAAGGGGACCATGTTTTTGTGGGCACTGTGGTAGGCGATAGTGACGCCTATGTTTGCGCCCCCGTACATTCTTCCGTCTCCGGTACGGTGACGGAGATCACCAGCGTGATGCTCACCGGCGGTCAAATGACCCAGGCGGTGGTGGTCGAATCTGATGGGAAAATGGAGCACGACCCCAACATCTATCCCCCTGCCTCCATCACCTCCAAAGAGGAACTGGCCGCAGCGGCAAGGTCCGCAGGACTGGTAGGCTTGGGCGGCGCTGGATTCCCTGCCCATGTAAAATTGAACGTCCCTGAGGGCAAGACCATCGACACCTTGATCGTCAACGTTGCGGAATGCGAACCCTATGTGACCTCCGACCACCGGGAAGCCCTGGAAAACGGCCGGAACGTTCTGGAAGGCGTTTACAAGGTAAAGGATATTCTTGGCGTACAGCGGGTGATCATCGCCGTGGAGAACAACAAACCCGACGTGATCGCAAAGCTGACGGAGATCGCCGACGACCCCAAGCGGGACCCCTTGGACCAAGTCCGGGTGCTGCCCCTGAAGAGCCGCTATCCCCAAGGCGCGGAAAAAGTTCTGGTGCAAGCCTGCACAGGCCGGAAAGTGCCGGAAGGCAAGCTTCCCGCGGACGTGGGATGCCTGGTGATGAACATCGCTTCCATTTCCTTCCTGGCAAGCTACATGCGCACCGGTATGCCCTTGACGCTGAAGCGGGTGACCATTGACGGTTCCGCCATACAGAATCCCCAAAACGTCATCGTACCCGTGGGCACCCCTATCAAAGACGTGGTGGCTTTCTGCGGAGGGTATAAATCCGAACCCAAAAAGCTGATTATGGGCGGCCCCATGATGGGTGTGGCCATCACCAGCGACGAGCTTCCCATTTTAAAGCAGAACAACGCCATCCTGGCCTTTGACGCCCAGGAAGCCGCCCTGCGCCAGCCCACCGCCTGCATCCGCTGCGGCCGCTGCGTGGCGGCATGTCCCATGCAGCTGATGCCCACCAAACTGGAACAGGCTGCGGAGCGCAAGGACGTGGACGCCCTGAATTCCCTGAACGTGATGACCTGCATGGAATGCGGCTGCTGCGCGTTTTCCTGCCCCGCGGGGCGCAGGCTGGTCCAGGCCATCCGCCTGGGCAAAAGCTATGTGAGAAGGGCTGCCAAAAAGAAGGCGTGATCCTTCCCGCTTCTGGGAAAAACCTCTTTCGCTTGCCCGTGCAGGCGAAAGGTGACAAGCTCTTTGCTCGGGATAGTTTCAGAGCATATTTTATCCCGTATGCTTTCTGGAAAGGATGTAATGTAATTGGACAAGCTGATCGTATCCTCTTCCCCCCATTTTAACGGCGGAAGAACTACTCAAAATATCATGCTGGATGTGATCATCGGCCTGGCACCGGCCATGATCGCTTCCGTGATCCTGTTTGGGCCCCGGGCCGCGGTTGTGATCGTGACCTGTGTGGCTGCCTGCGTGCTCAGCGAATACCTGTGCCGCAAAGTGATGAAACGCCCCCAGACCGTGGGGGATTTGAGCTGTGTGGTCACCGGCATTCTGCTGGCTTTGAACCTGCCGGTCACCATCAATCCCCTGATCGCCGTATTCGGCAGCGTGGCAGCCATTGTGGTGGTCAAGCAGATGTTCGGCGGCATTGGTCAGAACTTTGTAAACCCCGCCCTCACCGCCCGGATCATCCTGCTGAACTCGTTCCCCTCTCGCATGACCCACTGGGTACAGCCCTTTGACTATGCTGCTTCCGCTGACGCGGTGACCACGGCCACGCCTTTGGGCATTTTGAAAGAAGGGGGCGGCACCCTGCCCTCCTACCTGGACCTGTTCCTGGGTAACACCGGCGGCTGCCTGGGTGAGACTTGCGCCCTGGCCTTGATCTTGGGCGGCGTGTACCTGATCGTCCGCCGGGTCATCAGCCCTGTGATCCCTGTGACCTATCTGGCCACCGCGGCGGTGTTTTCCGCCCTCTTTGGCCGTGACCCCCTCTTTGACCTGCTGTCCGGCGGCCTGCTGCTGGGTGCTTTCTTCATGGCCACCGACTACACCACCAGCCCCCTGTATTTCTGGGGCCGGGTCGTGTTCGCTTTTGGCTGCGGCCTGATGACCATGGTCATCCGCGAATTCGGTTCCCTGCCGGAAGGCGTTTCCTACTCCATTATTTTGATGAACATTCTCACGCCTCTCATTGAGCGGTACATCAAGCCCCGGCCCTTTGGCGCCATGAAGAAAGCGAAGAAAGGGGGCGCCAAAAATGAAGCTTGACGCGAAAAGCATTTTGAAGCCCACCTTGGTTTTGTTTGTGATCTGCGTGGTGGTTTCCGCTGCTTTGGCCGGCACCAACCTGCTGACCAAGGACCGGATCAAGCTGCTGGAGGCCCAAAACGCCGAGGCCTCCCGGAAGATCGTGCTCCCCACTGCGGATTCCTTTGAATCCCAGGAAGACGGCGCCTACTACACCGGCCTTTCCGGCAGCGATCTGGTAGGCTATGTGTTTGAAACCGGCGCCAGCGGATACGGCGGCACGGTCAGTGTGATGACCGGCATCGACGTGGACGGCAACATCACCGGCGTGGTGATCCTCAGCCACGACGAGACTCCCGGCCTGGGCGCCAACGCGGAAAAGCCCGATTTCCTCAACCAGTATTTACAGCCCGCCCCGGAAGGCGGACTTTCCGTGGTCAAGTACCAGACTCCCGCTGAAGGACAGATCGAGGCCATGACCGGCGCCACGGTCACCTCCACCGCTGTGACCAACGCGGTGAACCAAGCCATTGAACAATACTACGCAGTGAAAGGAGGGGCCTGATATGGAGAAGAAGAACCGTTCCCTGCTCCATGAATTTACCAAGGGCATCATCAAGGAAAACCCGGTGCTGCGTTTGGTTCTGGGGTGCTGCGCCACTCTGGCTGTCACCACCGCCGCCTCCAACGCCATCGGCATGGGCGCCGCCACCACTTTCGTGCTGGTGTGCTCCAACGTGGTCATTTCCCTGCTGCGGAAAGTCATCCCCGACAAGGTGCGTATCCCCGCTTTCATCACCATTGTGGCTGGCTTCGTCACCATTGTTCAGCTGTTTATCCAAGCCTTCTCCCCTGCCCTTGACACCGCTTTGGGCGTGTTCCTGCCCCTGATCGTGGTCAACTGCATCATCCTGGGCCGGGCGGAAATGTTCGCCAGCAAGAATAAGGTTCTCCCCTCCCTGCTGGACGGCCTGGGCATGGGCGTGGGCTTTACCGCTACCCTCCTTGCCATGGGCATCATCCGGGAACTGCTGGGCGCCGGCACTGTGTTCGGCATCCCCGTGCTTTCCGGCTTTATGGAACCCATCATCATCTTCCTGCTGCCTCCCGGAGGCTTCTTCGTCTTTGGCATGCTCATCGCTTTGGCGGGCAAGCTCTCCAAGGAAGGCAAGGCTCCGGAATCCACCGGCTGCGCCGCCTGCCCGTTGGCTGCTTCCTGCACTAAGCTTCAGCAGAAGGATAACGGAAAGGAGGCCGCACACTAATGGACGGACAAACCATCAAATCCCTGGTAGCCATTTTCCTGGCGGCCATTTTGACAGAAAACTATGTGCTGAATAAATTCCTGGGCATCTGCCCCTTCCTGGGCGTTTCCAAAAAATTGGACACCGCTGTGGGCATGAGCTGCGCCGTCACCGTGGTGATGGTCATCTCCACCGCTGTGACCTGGCCCCTTTACATGTACCTGCTGGTACCCAACGGACTGGCCTACTTGCAGACCATCGTCTTCATTCTGGTCATCGCGGCGCTGGTTCAGCTGCTGGAGACCGTGCTGCGGAAATACATGCCACCGCTGTACAACGCTTTGGGCATCTATCTTCCTCTGATCACCACCAACTGCGCTGTGCTGGGCGTGACCATGCTGGTGCTGGAAAAGGGCGCGGAAGATCCCACTTTCGGGTATCTCCAGTCCCTGGTGAATGCGTTTGGTTCCGGCGTGGGCTTCCTGGTAGCCATGGTGCTGTTTGCCGGAGTCCGGGAGCGTCTGGAAAACTGCGACATCCCCGAAACATTCAAAGGCCTGCCCATCACCCTGGTGGCCGCTTCTCTGGTTGCGGTCAGCTTCCTGGGCTTTAACGGCGTGGTCGACGGCTTGCTGTAAGGGAGGAAACTGCTATGGAAATTATTACCCCCATTCTCATTGTGGGCATCATTGGCCTTTTGGCCGGTGTGATCCTGGCGGTGGCTTCCATCGTCATGGCTGTGCCCAAAGATGAAAAGGCCGAAGCCCTGGAAGAAGTGCTTCCCGGCGCCAACTGCGGCGCTTGCGGCTTCTCCGGATGTCCCGGTTACGCCGCAGCCATGGCCAAGGGCGAAGCCCAGCCCGGGCTTTGCTCTCCCGGCGGCGCAGAAGTAGCCCAGAAATGTGCTGAGATTCTGGGCGGCGGCGACGTGAGTGTGGAATACAAAACCGCTCTGGTCCACTGCCTGGGCAGCTATGACAACACCACCGACAAAATGGTTTACGACGGCATTCAAAGCTGTTCGGCGGCGGCGTTCCTCATGGGAGGCATCACCAGCTGCCGCTACGGCTGCATGGGCTTGGGCGATTGCCAGCGGGCCTGCGAATACGGCGCCATTGAGATCTGCAACGGTCTGGCCCGGGTGGACCCTGCCAAATGCAAAGGCTGCTCCAAGTGCGTTGCCGCTTGCCCCAAGGGCATCATCAGCCTGGTCCCCTTAAAAGCCCAGGCGGTGGTCCGGTGCTCCAACTGTGACAAAGCTAAGGGCACTATGGCCGTGTGCAACATCGGCTGCATCGGCTGCGGAAAATGTACCCGCACTTGCGAATTCGGCGCAGTGACCGTGGAAAACGGCGTGGCCAAGGTAGACCCCGCCAAATGCACTGCCTGCGGCAAATGTGTGGAAGCTTGCCCCCGGCACGTTATCACCATGCTGGGAACCAAATAATAGACTGCAACCTGCAAAAAAAGGTGCTGCCATGGCGCAGCACCTTTTTTATTTCAGGAAAAATTCCCTCTATGTTTTTTCACCCGGCGTGCTACTGGGCTTTGTCCCAGCGCGCCGTGTTTTTGAAAAAGCATCAATTCACTGCCTTGCCGGCCCTTTCCTGCAAGATTTTCCCAATGCTCAGAAAATAGACCACCACTGTCACAAGAGGCCCCAGCACATCCGACAAGGGTTCCGCATAAAACGCGGCCCGGGCGCCAAAAATGGCGGGCAACAGGAAAATGGCCACAAAATACACCAGTTTCCGCCAGAAGGACAAGGGCAAAGACACCCTCACCTGCCCCATGCCGGTAAAGCCATCCACCAATTCGTACTGGACTCCCAGAGGAATGATAGCCAAGGTGCAAATTTTAATGGCGCGGAAGGCCTCTTCCGCCAACGTGGGCTCCTGGGTAAACAACCCCACAAACAGGGGGCCTGCCACCCGGGCCAACACAAATAAAATGGCCGTATATCCAACGCACAAGCCCACAATGTATTTCTGCGCCTGGCGTACCCGGTCCACTTGCCGGGCACCGTAGTTGTACCCCAAAATCCCTTGGGTCCCGCCGCTGATGCCTCCCAGAGGCATGGTCACCACCAGCATAAAACTTTGCACGATGGTATTGCAGGTCACCAGCATATCTCCTTCCGCCCCGCCGGAACGCTGCAAGATAGCGTTCATGGCGATGATCATCACATTGTCAATGGCCACGATGAGAAACGGGGTGAATCCCATCACCAGCACACGGCCCATGATGCGGAAGTCATACCCCCCAAAGGTAATGGGCACCATCACCCGCTTTCCAAACAGGAACAGCACCACATAGGCGGCGCTGGCAGCTTGGGAGATCACCGTGGCAATGGCCGCTCCCCGCACCCCCATATTCAGGACGAAAATAAACACCGGGTCCAGGATAATATTTAAAGCTGCTCCCAGCACCACGGAGATCATTCCCACTTTGGCAAACCCTTGGCAAATGACAAATTGGTTCAGCCCCGTGGCAGCCAGGGCAAAAAATGTCCCGCAAAGATAGGCGGTGAAGTAGGCTTCCGCATAGGGATATGTGGCGTCGCTGGCGCCAAAAAGCCGGAGCATGGGCTCCCGAAGCGGAAGGATCACCGCGATGAGGACTGCGGCGAACACGCACAGCATGAGAAAACAGTTTGCCAGCACTCGCTTGGCTTCCCGAAGGTTGCCCTCCCCCATGCGGATACTGACCAAAGGCGCACCGCCTACGCCCACCAGGAACGCTACCGAGCCCACCAGTGTCACCACCGGTCCGCAGACTCCCACGCCGGCCAAAGCGATATCCCCTACTTTCGGAATATTGCCAATATACATCCGGTCCACAATGCTGTAAAGCACGCTGACAAACTGGCCCAGCATACTGGGGATGGCGATCCGCCACACAAGCCTGCTGATTTTGTCCTTCCCCAGATCGTTTTCCACCGCCATGCTTTCCACACCCTTTTTCCAAAAATCCAACTTGGGCAAGCCTTCCCTATCTTACACCTTTTTCCACCAAATGCAAACACTCTTTTAAAGGATCGCCACACTTTGCCCCAGAAACTTTTTCACAGGAATACTCGCCACAGGCGCAAAAAGGTCCTGCCCGTTTGGGCAGGACCTTTGCCGCTTTCTTTGTTACAGCTCCAACTGGTTTTTGACCCACTCCACGGACTTGCGAAGATACTCCAACGCAGCATTGGAACCGTAATGCTCCACTGTATATGTCCCGTTGTATCCATCCTGTTTCAGCAGAGGGATGAGCTTTTCCAGGTGAAGGTCCCCACTGCCCACCGGCGCGGGATACAGGGAGACCCCGTCCACCGCCACGGTGGCTCCTTCCCCATTGGAAGCCACAAAGGCCCGATCTTTCAGGTGAACGTGGCCGATCCGGTCCCGCAAAAGGTCATAAGCTTCCAGATAATCCTGGTCCGCATACCGGAAGTTTCCCGAATCGAAGGCGCAGGAAAGCCCGGGGCAACGGTCCATAAAGCGCCGGACCCCTTCCATAGTGGAGAAAGGCGCCAGCCTGTTGTCGTAATCCTCCATCACCAAGGACACGCCGTATCCCGCTGCCAGATCCGCCAGCCGGTTGATCCCTTCTTCCATACCTACGGTTTGGGCTTCCCGTTCCTCCGGGGAGTCCCCCTCTTTAAAGAATCCGGGAATAACCAAAAGCTTGTCCGCTCCCAAAAAACGGGCCGATTCCAAAATCGGAGTGGCCTGGTGCTCCACATCCCCATCCCGGCCAAAATCAAAGTAGGCCGGAACAGCGGAGATAGCCATGTCTGCCATGGCGATCTCCTGGCCCACTTCATCTTCCCGGCCGAGGATATTGTTGGCGGACGCTTCCACCGCCTCCACGCCCATTTCCCGGGCCAGCTTCAAGGCGTCCACCACAAACAGATGCTCCTGACGGGAAATATCCACAATGTGGTCATAAAACGTTGCGATTCTTGCCATTTCAATTCCTCCCAATCGAATTTATTCCCGGTCCCCGCTTTGACGCAGCAATCTTCCCGTTTCCACGGCAGCTGCCACGCTTTCTTCCGCCATGCTGGCGCCCTGTTGGCTCAGCACGCCGGAATCCCACACAGGACCGTCCAAGTTGTCCGTCACATAGAAAAACTGGGCAAATTTCACGTCCCGGAACTTCGCCACCGCCGCCAGGGACGCGCACTCCATTTCCACGCAAACACAGCCTTGCTTTTTCCGGCGCTCCATCTTGGTGCGCGTCTCCCGATAAAACGCGTCGGTCGTCCAAGTTTTCCCCTCTACAAAGGGCAGGCCCAACTCCTCCATGGCTTTTCGGCAAGCCGCCACACTGGCAGGGTCCAATTCCACTTCCTCCGACGGGGGAAGATAATGGTAGGATAGTCCCTCGTCCCGTATGGCTGCCGTGGGCAGGATAAAACTGTTGAGGGGGATTTCCTTGCTCAAAGTCCCTGCCGCCCCAAAAAACACAAAATACTTTCCACCCATGACACGGACTTCCTCTATAAAGGAAGACGCCGTTGGCCCGCCCACATGGGGCAATGCCATTGCCAGTTCCACTCCCTGGATTTCCATGCGGTACACCGGCACTCTCCCCGAACAAAAGGCAAGGGTGGCGATTATTTCTCCCCCATAGCGGGACAGGCACTCCTGGACAATGTGTTTCGAAAAGGGAAAAACGCAGATCTCCGGAAATCCGGGAACAGGGGAAAAGCACTCCTCTGGATTGACAACCGCTTTCCGGTCCGGGTCGAACTCATTGCAAAGCATGGAAAACCCTCCTTCAGAAAATATTTTGTCCATTGTAGGGCAAAACGAAAAGACAGTCAAGAGGGCCTGGGGAGATCCGGAAAAATTTTATCCAATCACGCAAAATACCAGGTTTCAAACAGCTCCAGAGCGTTTGCGTATTCCCGGGTAGTAGGGGAACCGGAGATCACCGGGAAATACAAAGCAAACAGCACAAGACACGCCCCGGTAAAGGCCGCCATAAGCAGGGTGGTAGCGGAACACTCTACACCGCCGGGGAAGGTCAGCCGCCGGGCAAAGGGCCCCTGCTGGGAAATCACTGCAAACACCCCGCACAACGCCACCACCAGGAAGGGCACCGCTGTGAAATAATGGTAGATAAAGGTAAGTCTTGGCACCAGGACCCAAGGCAGGTACACCGAGCCAAACCCGGCCAGCACTACGGCAGCCCAGCGGGAGCGTTTTTTCCACCAGAGCCAAGCTGCCGCCACCAACCCGGGAATTCCCGCCCACCACAGCAAGGGATTGCCAAATGCGGAAATGGTGCTGTAACCATCCTGGGTGTCCCCGGCAAAATACCAGATGGGACGCACGTCGAACGGCCATTCATACCAGGGGGAAGCGAAAGAGTGTTCCGCCACCAGATGGGCATGGTAGTTGAACATGGTCACCTGGTAATTCCAGAAGGCCCAGAACAATTTCCCCACGTTGTGCGGCAGGGTGGTGACGGGCAAAAACGCGCTGAAGTATATGCCAAAGGGCAGGGCAATGAAAAACAGGCAGCACCACAGGCAAAGTTTTCCACATTTCCCCAGCAAAGGTTTGAAATCCTGGCCCTGCCGGCGTGTTTCCAAAAGGGTGAAAATCAGCTTCCCGAAAAACAGCACCGCCAGGCCCAAGGCTCCGTAAGCTGCCGTCCATTTGGAAGCCACACCCAGGCCGGTAAACAATCCGCAGGCCAACAAGGGGGGCAAAAGGCGTTCCCAACCATCCTTCACCAAGTCCCGCTTGAGAAATACGGTCATGGCGTCGTACATCAGCAGAAGGAAGAACACCGCGTACGTGTCAATGGTGGCAATGCGGGTCTGGGTGAAGTGCATGAAATCAAAGGCGAACAGCACCGTACCCAGAACGCTCAGCCTGGTCCTGCCAAACAGCTGTTTCAGCCAATGGTACAAAACCGGCAGCATGAGCACTCCGAACAGCGCTCCCATAAACCGCCAGCCAAAGGGATTCATGCCAAACATCCGAATACCCAAAGAGATGATCAGCTTGCCCAAGGTGGGATGGGTATTCTCATAGGGCTCTAGGCCCAGAATGTGCTCGTAGGCGGTGCGGGCATGATAGATCTCGTCAAAGTACGTGGAATTCTCATAGGTGGTCTTTAGGGGGACTACTTCCTGCTCGTCGGTCAGGTTCTCCGCTCCCGGGCCTTCCCCGGTCACTTTGGCCAGCACCGGCACCCCGGTATACTTTAAGGAAGCTTCGTTCAAGGTGACGCTGCCATCCAAAGCCGTCAGCCGCACATACCTTCCCGGTGTGGAAAGGGTAAACTGCTTCCAGGCAAATACACTGCCGTCGGTCAGGGTACCGCAATCCGTCCAGGTGACGCCATCCAGGCTTGTCTCCACCTGAACGTTCACTCCCACCCGGGCGGCGTAATGGTTGTCATCCGGGGCAATCCCCGGCAGGTAGATCAGGGTATCGCAATCTCCATCCGCGGACAGGACCACCTGGTCTCCCAGAGCGGGGGTCCAAGAAGTCAAGGCTGTTTGGGTATCCCCCAAATGATAGAAAGCAAAACAGGCATACACCAAGGTGATGGCTGCCACGGCCACCCAGTCTTTGGGCAGAAACCGGCTTTGCACCGGGGTATGATCCACCAAGGGGCCCGGCTGGGCCACGCGTGGTTGTTGGATCTCCCCTTTCAGGAACACCCGGTATCCCACCCAGCACAGATACCCGATCGCCAACAGCTGTGCCGCGGAAAGAAGCCTGGTGACCCAGGTGTTGGGGTTGTAATTGCCCAAAAATTCCTGGAACAGATAAAGCACATAGGCCACGTTGGCGTAACTGGCCGTGGCAAGGACTGCGAACGCCCGCAGCAATCCCTTATCCTGGGTAAACACGAATGCCAGCAGGGAAAAGAACAGCGCCGGGAACAAGTAGCGCTCGTGCATTTTCACGGAAAAAGCATACATGACCGCCATGAGAAGGGCGGGGCAATAAAACAGCACCTCCCGGCTTTTGGAACGGAACATCACAATCCCGCACAGCACTGTGGCGATCACCGGGCCCACAAAATCCATCAGGCTTCCCAAAATCCCCGGGGGAAGAGTTTTCCAGTTCCAGCCGATCAAGCTCCAGAAATTGTAGGCGTTTACGGAATAATAGTTGTAATAATCCAAAGTGGACTTGTAACGCTGGAGCAGCCACAGGAAGTTGAATCCCTGGGTGAAGGGCAAGGCCACCAGCAGCACGGTGGCCACCGCCAAAAGAATGCCCAGTCCCAGTTTCAACCACTTTTTCCGCTTCAGGGTAAAAAACAGGTACAGGGGAGCAAACACCAACATCTGGGGCTTGCAGACAATGGCCAATCCGTACAGCACCGCTGAAGGGACATACCGTTCCCGGTAAAGCAGCAATACCGAACCCAGCACAATGGCGGTACAGAAGGAATCCGCCTGGCCCCATTGGGCGGAATTCAAAAACACCGCCGGGCAGAACAGATACGCTCCGGAAAGAAACAGGGCGCTTTTCTCCCCCAGTTTTCGCCGGGCGAGAAACAGCACCGCCCCCGCGCAGAACAGATCTGCAAGGATGGAAGGCAGTTTGATCAGCAGCGTATACCCCTGGGTCTCCATACCCATTCCCAGGGCCAGCCTGATTTTTTCCAGCAGCACCAACACATATAGGTACCCTGGAGGATAATCCAAAAAGATGCCTTCATGGTAGATCTGCTGAAAACCTACGGTATTGGCCAAACTCGCCCAGGACTTAAATGTATCTGTATCGGTGGTGAACCCCTCGGAATAATACCCTAAAAGAAGCCGAAACAAAAACGCTCCTAAAAATAACAGGCAGGCGCCCAAAGCAAAATAGTCTCTGGAGAGGGAATCTTTGGAAAATTTCCGGCTCGCACAGAAAAATACCACGCCGCCAAATACTGCGGCTGCCAACGCTCCTATACCCACTGAAACACTCCTTTCGTTCCTTTGTGAAAAGGCGCTAGATATTTTGTGTTTCCCGCAAAATAATGATTGACGGGCCGAAAAAATCATTGTAAGCTACAGTTATCAAGTATAACGTTTCTCCCTGGAAAAAGCAAACTTTTCCAGAGTATCTGTCCAGAAAGGATGAGTTGTATGAACCTGAAACCCCATCACTTCCATGAGGACCCGGAAATCCTCCATGTGGGGACTTGTCCCGACCGCAGTTATTATATCCCCTGCGCGGGGGAAAAAGAAGCCGAAAACGGCTGCTCTTCCCGGGTAATTTCTCTGAATGGTTCTTGGGCCTTCCAGTATTTTGATTCTTACAAGGATGCCATCGACCCGGAAGAGGGTCTGGCTTTCGACGAAGAGGAAATGGGCCAGATCCCGGTGCCTTCCTGCTGGCAAAACCACGGGTTCGGCCGTCACATGTACACCAATATCCGCTATCCCTTCCCCTGTGATCCGCCCTATGTTCCGGAGGAAAACCCCTGCGGTCTGTATGTCCGCCACATCCAGGTGGAGGACCCTGCCGCTTTCCAGTGGTATCTGAACTTTGAAGGGGTGGACTCCTGCTTCTATCTGTGGGTAAACGGGGAATTCGTGGGCTACAGCCAAGTATCCCATTCCACCTCTGAATTTGAAATTTCCAGTTTCCTTACCGCCGGCGACAACACCCTGGCCGTTTTGGTGCTGCAGTGGTGCGACGGCAGCTATTTGGAGGACCAGGACAAGCTGCGCATGAGCGGCATTTTCCGGGATGTGTATCTTTTGGCCCGTCCGGAAAATCACGTGCGGGATTTCTTCATCAAAGAAGCCTTTGCACCGGATTTCTCCACCGCCCAAGTAAACGTAGAGCTGTCTCTCTCCGGCGACTGCCAGGTAAACGCCTCCCTCTATTCCCCCGCCGGGGAAAAAGTGGGGGAAACCGTTTCCAACGGGGAAACCCTGACTTTTGATCTGACCCATCCTGTATTGTGGAACGCGGAGCATCCCGCCCAGTACACCCTGGTGCTTTCCACCGGGGACGAAATGATCGCCCAAAAGGTGGGCCTGCGGAAAATTGAGATCCAGGACGAGCAAATCGTGCTTTTGAACGGTGTTGCCATCAAGTTCCGGGGTGTGAACCGTCACGACAGCGACCCTGTCACAGGCTACACCATCAGCCGGGAACAGGCGCTGAAAGATCTGGCTCTGATGAAGCGCCACAACATCAATGCCATTCGTACCAGCCACTATCCCAACGCGCCTTGGTTCTTGCAGCTGTGCTCGGAGTATGGCTTCTATGTCATTGCCGAGGCGGATATTGAAAGCCATGGTATGGCCTTGAAGCTGGGCCGTCACGACCTGCAGCGGTATCCTGACGCCGCCGACGATCCTCAGTTTAAAAAGGCCATTCTGGACCGTGTGCAGCGCAGCGTGATCCGGGACAAAAACAACGCCGCCGCGGTGATCTGGTCCCTGGGCAACGAAAGCGGTTGGGGCGAGAACTTTGAAAACGCCGGCCGCTGGGTCAAGGAATACGATCCTTCCCGGCTGCTGCACTATGAAAACTTCCTCACCTACCATCAGGAGCGCACCCCCGATCTGTCCATGATCGACCTGTACAGCCGGATGTACGCCCCTCTGTCCGACATCGAAAACTATTTCTCCGGCGGAGAGCTGGACGAAAACCTCCACGGACGGCGCATGCCCTTCATTCAGTGCGAATACATCCACGCCATGGGCAACGGCCCTGGAGACGCGGAAGACTATCAGCAGCTCATTATGAAATACCCCGGTTTCTGCGGCGGTTTTGTTTGGGAATGGTGCGATCATTCCGTCTACGGCGGCACCACTCCGGACAACCGGCCCATCTACCGCTACGGCGGCGATTTCGGGGAATTCCCCCACGACGGCAACTTCTGCATGGACGGCCTGGTCTACCCGGACCGGACTCCCCACACAGGTCTGCTGGAATACAAAAATGTGATCCGTCCCTTGCGGGCACAGCATGTGGAAGGGACCACCTTCCGCCTCTACAACTATCTGGATTTCACCAACGCAGAGGACTTTATCGATCTTTCCTTCGAGGCTTCCCAGGACGGGGAAACCTTGTTCGGAGGCAATTTGGACCTGCCCCATCTGCCGCCTCACGGCCAGGTGGAGATCTCCCTTCCCGATCTGCCGGAGGGCGGCACCGCCACGGTAACCTTCTTCTACGCAGCCAAAGAGGACGGCCCCTTCTACAAGGCCGGCCACTCCCTGGGCTTTGACGAAATCGTCCTGTGCGAAGATCCCTTCTTCCTGGACGCTCCCAACACCGAGGGCGGTCTGGATGTGGAAACCGGCAGGGAGGAAATCGTCTTTACCGGAGAAAACTTCCGCTACGTATTCGACAACAACACCGGACTTTTCTCTTCCATGGTATACGGCAACCGGAACCTGCTGACCCGTCCCATGGAGTGGAATACCTATCGGGCGCCTACGGACAACGACCAGTACATCAACCAGAAGTGGGTGGAAGCAGGCTATGACCGTCCCACCGTACGGGTTTACAGTGTGGAACAGGAAGGGAACGCCATTTCCTGCCATCTGGGGATCTCCGCCATCTCCGTGGCCAAATTTGTGGATGTAGAAGCGGTTTGGACTGTGGACACTCAAGGCCGGGTGGACGTGAAACTCCACTGCCAGCGGGATACCCAGTTCCCCTTCCTGCCCCGGTTTGGTCTGCGGCTGTTCCTGCCCAAGGACTTCGGCGGGGTGGAATACTACGCTTACGGTCCCTATGAAAGCTATCTGGACAAACACCGCGCTTCCCGGCTGGGAGTCTACGCGCAAAGTGTGGAGGCCATGCACGAGGATTACATCATGCCCCAGGAGAATTCCTCCCACATGGGCTGCCGGTATGTGACTTTGACGGATGGCGCCTATGCTTTGACCGCCGCTTCGGAGCAGCCCTTCTCCTTCAACGTCTCTCCCTACACCCAGGAGGAATTGACTGCCAAACGCCACAACTACGAACTCACTCCCTGCGGTGAAACAGTGTTGTGCGTGGACTACAAAATGAGCGGTGTAGGTTCCAACTCCTGCGGTCCGGCTCTGCTGCCCCAGTACCGCCTGGATGAAGAGGAATTCGACTTTGCTTTCTCCCTGCTGGTAGAGTAAAGGAGGCGGTTTGGATGGCTATCTCTCCCCAAGTCATGTGGATGTTTCTTGTGGCTTTGATCGTCACCCTTTTCGTTCCCATTCTGCTGCTCATTATTTTAGGATGCGCCAAGAAAATTCAGGGGATGCCTTTGGCGTTGGGATTTGCTTCCTTCTTTGTTTCCCAGATTCTGCTGCGCATTCCCCTTCTTCAACAGTGCGCCGGACAGGAATGGTATCAAACGCTGGCAGCTTCTTCCCCGGTTTTGGTGGGGTTGATGTTGGCCTTTACCGCCGGGCTCTTTGAGGAATCCGCACGGCTGGGCGGTGCGGCGCTTCTGGGGCCCCGCAAGCCATCGTTTCCCGGCGGGCCACTCCGACCGGGATACCGGACCTGGAAAGGCGCTCTGTCCTTCGGTTTGGGTCACGCTTTCTGCGAAATGATCTTACTGGTAGGCCTGACCCATTTGAACAACTTGATCTTTTGCGTGATGTTGGGCTTTGGACAGGAAACGTTAGCTTCCTTGATCCCAGCGGACCAACTGAACGTGATCGTGGAACAGTTTGCTGCGGTAACGCCCCTCACCATTTTGGCGGGAATTCTGGAACGGCTCTCCGCGGTGCTGTTTCATCTGTTTGCCACCGGGCTGGTATTCTTGGCCATGGCGAAAAAGCAGTGGCTGCTGTATCCGGCGGCCATCCTGTGTCACACGTTGTTCAACTGCGTGGCTTTGCTGCCCTTGGGCATCTGGGCCATCGAGGGAATCCTTTTCCTGTTGGCTTTGGTATGCGCGTTCTTTTTCTGGAAAAGCCGCAAATGGTTTCCCCAAACCATCCCTGTTCAGCCTTCCCCCTTGGCCTGAAATCCAACCACACACTGGACTGTACGGATACACAGTAAAAAAGGACTGTTGCGAATTTGCAACAGTCCTTTTTCGTATGCTATTGAAAACGATTTTCCCACAGGCTTCTTTGAGAAGGTCCTGTTTTTCCTGGGGTTCCTCCGGTGTGCGTTTATCCCAACAGGGCGTTGTAGATGCTCTCCACCTTGCCGTGTTTCAAATAGACACGGGGAACACGCTTGGAAAGGCCGCACACCACTTCATAATTGATGCTGCCTTCCCTCTCTGCCAGTTCGTCCGCGGTGATCTCTTCCGCCCCGTCCCGGCCGATCAAGGTGACCAAGTCGCCCACCTTCACGTCCTCTAAAGCGCTCACGTCCGCCATAAGCTGGTCCATGCAGATACGGCCTAAAATGGGGCAGCGTTTTCCCCCAATAAGCACCTGAGCGCCCTGGGTCGCCAAAATCCGAGGATAGCCGTCCGCATACCCCACCGGGACAGTGGCCACCTTCATTTCGTGATCCGCCGTAAACATTCTGCCATAGCTGATGGTGCTTCCGGGCTTCACGGTTTTTACGTGGGAGACCACCGACCGCAAAGACAGCACCGGGGTCAACTCAGGCCGGTTGCGCAAAGCGTCCGAGGGATACAACCCGTAAATGACGATTCCCGCCCGCACCATATCCAGATGGGAAAGAGGATAATCAAACACCGCCGCGGAGTTAGCGCAATGGCGCACTTCAAAGGAAATATCCTCCCGCAGCAGGGACTCGATCATCTCTTTGAAACAGCCAAACTGCTTCATGGTAAAGGCGTCCCCGTCCTTGCCCTCATCGGACACGGCAAAGTGGGTGAAAATGCCTTCGGGGTACAGCCCCGGAAGGGTACAAGCTGCTTTCACCTCTTCCACGGTGGCCTCGTCCCGGGTGATGTCCTGATAGAAAAAGCCCAAGCGGCTCATGCCCGTGTCGATCTTTACATGGATCTTCACCGTCACGCCGGCTTCCACCGCGTAGTGGGAAAGTTCCCGGGCATAGTCCAAGCTATACACACACTGGGATACATGGTGTTTGGCCAAGGACCCGGCCTCTTCAGGCGGAGTGTAACCCAACACCAGCACGGGCTTCTCGATCCCGCCCAGCCGAAGCTGCAACGCCTCTTCCAAATTGGATACGGCAAACCAGTCCGCCCCCAAGGATTCAAATTCCTGAGCCATGCGGACGGCCCCATGGCCATAGGCATCGGCCTTGACCACGCAACAGACTTTGGCCTGTGGATTGGCGGCCTTGCGCACCGCCTGAAAATCACGAGCCAGGGCGTCCAGGTCAATTTCCGCCCAGGTTCGGCGCAATATCTCTTTCATAGAAATAGATCCTTTGCTACCATATTCTTGCCACGCAGGAGCGCAAAAGGGTGGGACGGAACCCCATCGCCCTGCGGACGCACGGGCCCGTCCCTAGATCTCTTTTACACGCGCTTTTGGCGATTACTTAAAATACTTCACGCCGGACTCGAAGAGCTGCTGGTCCTTCTCGCCGGGAACGTTCTTGTACAGATCGGTGCCCTTGCGCTCGGAGTGGCCCATCTTGCCCAACACACGGCCGTCGGGGCTGGTGATGCCTTCGATGGCGCACACGGAACCGTTGGGGTTCCACAGGATGTCGCCGCTGACGGTGCCTTCCGGGTCCACATACTGGGTGGCGATCTGGCCGTTTTCGATGAGCTTCTTCAAAGCCTTCTCATCGGCCACGAACCGGCCCTCGCCGTGGGACACGGGAACGGCATGGATATCTCCCGCGTTGACGCCCGCCATCCAGGGGGACTTGACGCTGGTGATCCGAGTGTACACCATACGGCTGACGTGACGGCCCAAAGTGTTGAAGGTCAAGGTGGGATCGTCCTCCTTAGGCTCGGTGATCTTGCCATAGGGCACCAGGCCCAGCTTGATCAACGCCTGGAAGCCGTTGCAGATACCCAGCATCAAGCCGTCGCGAGTCTCCAGCAGATCGGTGACCGCCTGGGCGATCTTAGGATTGCGGAAGGTGGTGGCAATAAATTTGCCGGAGCCTTCCGGCTCGTCGCCGCCGGAGAAACCGCCGGGGATCATGATGATCTGGGCGCGGCGGATGGCTTTCTCCATCCGGTCGATGGTCTCTTCAATATCCCGCACGGACAGGTTCTTCACCACCAGGATCTCAGTTTCAGCGCCGGCCTTTTCAAAGGCACGGGCGGAATCCACTTCGCAGTTGGTGCCGGGGAACGCGGGGATAAACACTCTGGGACGGGCCACCTTGATGGCGGGAGCTTTGCCTTCCCGCTGGGTGTACAGGGGCACATCCGCGGCAACGGGCACAGTCTCTGCCCGGTTGGGGAAGATCTTCTCCAAGGTGCCCATCCATGCGCCGATGAGCTCATCGATGGCGATCTTTTCCCCATTCAGCTTTACATCCTCTTTGCTGGTGGTATGGCCCAGAAGCACAGGGGCCAGAGCAGCGTCGCCCGAAAGGTCGGCCTCGCTGGAAAGCTCCACCACCAGGGCGCCTTCCTGGGGAGCATACAGGGTCTCTTTGGACAGGCCTTCCGCAAACCGGAAGCCGGTCTTGCTGCCAAAGCACATCCGCAGCACGGTAGCGGCAGCGCCGCCTTCCCGGACCACGCCGGCGGAGACAATGTCTCCCAATTCTATATGCGCAAGCACTGCGCGATAATACGCCTTCAAGGCTTCCCAATCGGGCATGCCCTCTTCCGTCTCGGGAATGGGCAGCAGCATCAGGGTGGAACCGGGCTCTTTCACGCTGGCGGAAAGGGTCTTGCTGGCTTTTGTCATGGACACGGCAAAGCTCACCAGGGTGGGGGGCACATCCAGGCTCTCGAAGGAACCGGACATACTGTCCTTACCGCCGATGGCGGGCAGGCCCATACCCAGCTGGGCACTCAGCGCGCCCAGAAGTGCGGCGGCAGGTTTGCCCCAGCGCTCCGGCACGTCATGCAATCTCTCAAAATATTCCTGGAAGGTGAGCCGGGCCTTTAAGGGGTCCGCGCCCACAGCCACCAGTTTGGAAAGGCTTTCTACCACGGCATAGGCAGCACCGGCAAAAGGAGAATACCGGGCTACGCCGGGAATGTAACCATAGCTCATGGCGGTGGCGTCGTCGGTCTCCCCTTCCATCAGGGGGATCTTTGCAACCATGGCTTCTTCAGGAGTGAGCTGGTATTTTCCGGCAAAGGGCATCAACACAGTGGCTGCGCCGATGCTGGAGTCAAACCGCTCGGAAAGGCCCTTCTGGCTGCAAACTTCCAGGCGGGCCATATTGGCTTTCAGGGCTTCCACACCCTCTTTGCCGGAAAGGGCTTCCGGCACGGACTTCCGGTAATCCTGGCCCTGGGGTGCGGTGATCTCCGCTTCCGCGTTCTGGGTCACACCGTTGGTATCCAGGAAAGCACGGGACAGGTCCACCACACGGTCACCCCGCCACTCCATACGCAGCCGGGGTTCTTCGGTGACAACTGCCACCACCTGGGCGTCCAGGTTCTCTTCCGCAGCTTTCTTGCAGAACTCTTCCACGTCCTTGGGGTCCAGCACTACAGCCATACGCTCCTGGGACTCGGAAATGGCCAGCTCGGTGCCGTCCAAGCCCTCATATTTCTTGGGAACTTTATTCAAATCGATCTCCAGACCGGGAGCCAGCTCGCCGATGGCCACCGACACGCCGCCGGCGCCGAAGTCGTTGCACCGCTTGATCAGCCGGGCCACAGAAGCGTCCCGGAACAACCGCTGGATCTTCCGTTCGGTGGGAGGATTGCCCTTCTGCACCTCAGCGCCGCAGACCTCCACGGACTTCTCCGTGTGAGCCTTACTGGAACCGGTAGCACCGCCAATACCGTCACGGCCGGTAGCGCCGCCCAGCAGCACGATCATATCTCCGGGCACAGGCTCTTCCCGCTTCACATTGGCCTTGGGAGATGCGCCGATCACCGCGCCGATCTCCATGCGCTTGGCAACGTATCCGGGATCGTACAGCTCGGTGACCTGGCCTGTAGCCAAGCCGATCTGGTTGCCGTAGGAGGAATAACCCGCGGCGGCGCCAGTGGTGATCTTCCGGGTGGGCAGCTTGCCGTGAAGGGTCTTTTCAAAAGGCACCGTGGGATCGCCGCTGCCGGTCACACGCATGGCCTGGTACACATAGGCACGGCCGGACAGGGGATCGCGGATAGCGCCGCCCAAACAGGTAGCCGCTCCGCCGAAAGGCTCAATCTCGGTGGGATGGTTATGGGTCTCGTTCTTAAACTGGATCAGCCAGGTCTCCGTCTTGCCGTCGATGGTCACCGGCGCCTCGATGGAGCAGGCATTGATTTCTTCGCTTACGTCCAGATCGGGGACCATACCCTTCTTCCGCAGATATTTGCCGCCAATGGTGGCCATATCCATCAGGGAAACAGGCTTGTCCTTCCCCACGTACAACTCTTCCCGCATGGAAAGATACTGCTTCAAGGCTTCTTCCACAGCCTGGCTCAGTTTGCCCTTTTCAATATCGATCTTGTTCAGGCGGGTCAGGAAGGTGGTGTGGCGGCAGTGGTCGCTCCAATAGGTGTCGATCACCCGCAGTTCCGTCACGGAAGGATCACGGTGTTCCTCGTCCCGGAAATAATCCCGGCAAAACGCCAGATCGGAAAGGGTCATGGCAAACCCCATAGAGTCAAAATAGGTTTTCAATTCCTGCTCATTCCAGGTGGTAAACCCGGTAACACGGGCCACGTCAGCAGGAACGTCGGCTTTCATTTCCAGGGTTTCCGGCTTCTCCATAGATGCTACCCGGGATTCCACAGGGTTTACCAAATACCCTTGGATCTTCTCAAATTCCTGGTCGCTAATGTCGCCTTTCAAGGCAATCACTTTGGCGGAAAGCACCGCGGGACGCTCTCCCTGGGTGAGAAGCTGTACGCACTGGGCAGCGGAGTCAGCCCGCTGGTCATACTGGCCGGGAAGATATTCCATGGCAAACACCCGGTAATCCTCCGGCAGCTTCAAATCTTCCCCATAGACGCTGTCCATGGTGGGCTCGGAGAGAATGGTCCTGGCCGCCGCCTGGAATTGCTCTTCGCTCAGGCCCGCTACGTCGTACCGGTTGAGGATGCGCACTTCCGTGAGCCCGCTAATTCCCAAATTCCCTTTCAAATCTGAAAGCATATGCTGAGCTTCAATGTTAAACCCTTTTTTCTTCTCTACAAATACCCGTGTTACCATGACTTCATCCTTTCTCCAGCGGGAAGCTGGGCAAAGAGTTTTTAAATGGAACTGCCCGAAAAGCAGTCAGTAAAACAGTCCCCATTCCCGGGACCAAAAAACAGCGCACACGCCCCACGCCCTGCAATAAGCGGGGACGAAAAGGACCGGCCAACCACTTGCCCTTCTCAGCGGAACCTGGGAAGGGACCAAACGCAGCTTGGCCCCTTGTGTGTATCATTGTAACACAAGGGGCCAAGTTTATAAAGCGTTAAATCAAAGTTTTCTGTTTTTACGGAACTTGCGCAGCTCCTGGGGAGAAACACTGCCCATATCGCCAATGGACAACGCCACAGAATGTTTGATGGGCTTCCACTCGATGTTTCCAAACACCGCCACCAACATGGCGATTCCAAAGCTGAACACAAAGAAGGGGAAGGTAAAGGAATAGGCGATCTTCTTCCCGCGGGAACAACGAATCCGCTTCCACTCGGTGATCAAGGTCAAAATGCCCATGAGGTACATGGTGGCATAGGAATTCACTGTGGACATGGTCAGGGACATGAAGAATATGCCCAACTCCTGAGGAGCCGAAGTGACGCCAACTACCAGCATGATGCCGTTGAGCACCAGGCTGATCACGGTGATGACCACTGCGGGAATAGCGCACATGAGCATGTCATAGCAGGAAAAGCTGCCTTCGCTCACCATGGTGCGGGCCATGCTTCCGCCCCGCTTGGCCACGACCTGCAAGTACCCCTTCACCCAACGAGAACGCTGGATAATGGACTGTTTAAAGCTGGTGGGCTGCTCGTCATAGGCAATGGCAGTCCCGCAATAGGCGATCTTTTTGCCCCGGGCCACCACGTCGGCGGTGAACTCCAAATCCTCGGTGAGCAGGAAATAATCCCAGCCACCCAGCTCGTCCAACAAATCCTGGGCAAACAGGAATCCGGTACCGGAAACATTGCAGCTGGTTCCCAGATAATCCCGGGGACGGTTCAAATACTCGGACTCCCGCAGGAACCAAAGCCCATATCCGGCGGTGATCCAGTTATCCCCGAAGTTCTTGGTGTTCCGGTACCCGGTGACCACCTGGTTCCCGTTGGAAAACACCTTATTCATTTCGGTGACGTAATGCTTATCCAGCAAATTATCGGCGTCAAACACAAAATAGCCGTCATAGCGCTCTTCCGGATATGTATCCCGGATCTTCTCCAGGAGGAACCGCAGGGCATACCCTTTGCCCACCTGCATTTTGTTTTGCCGTTCAAAAACCCTGGCTCCACAAGACGCGGCAATGGCTGCGGTATTATCGGTACAGTTGTCCGCCACCACATAAACGTCCAACAGCTCCTGGGGATAGTCCTGCTGCCGGATGCTCTCCAGCAGCTGGGCAATCACAGCGCTTTCGTTCCGGGCAGCAATGAGCACCGCGTACCGGCACAGTTTCTTGGCAGTGAACACCCGGCGTTTTTGCAGCAAACGCACCACCGCGAACACTGCTTGATAACAATAGCAGGCTGCAAACAAAGCCGCCATTAAAAAGTTGATCGTCGATAAAGTTTCCATAAATCTCTCCTCTCCCTGCTCAAAAAGCAGACAAAGAACTTTTTCATCTCCAAGGGGGACACTCCCCCAGCACGTCGCGGATCTTCTTGTCAGGCTCGCTTTTTCAAATATAAATACATGCCGCCAACACAAGGACCGCAGGGGTTGGGATTCTGGGGAACCTATAGATTCCGGCAAAACTTGGGCCGCGCAGCAGTGCCATCGCGTATCCGCCGAATGAAACGGGATTTTCCTGCAACTGCATCAAAGGATGCTCAAGTTTTCAAAACAGTCCGTTTGGTGGACTTATTATAGCACACTTACATGATATTGTGAACGATTTAATAACAACACGACGATTTTCTTAAGAATTTATTAAGCCAAGGAAGAAAAATCAAAAAATTTTGTCGATTTGCAAATTGGGGGTTGCATTTTTCTTCAAAATCGTGTAAACTAAT